>Ga0310823_100037_pt1 | contig 264783 bp, 249 predicted proteins | sample P4_ome_3_FD_201316 | JGI IMG/M metagenome (GOLD analysis project Ga0310823, IMG submission 201316) | Sorghum-adapted microbial communities from Joint BioEnergy Institute, Emeryville, California, United States - P4_Day56_Rep3 | ecosystem: Engineered > Bioreactor > SSF (Solid state fermentation)...
TGGTCGACGGGCCCCCGATGCGGCTGCGCCACCACGGCGAACCGATCGCGCTCGCCGACGAGGAGCCGCAGGTGCTGCCGCTGCCGCCGCTGGAACCGGTGGAACCGGTCGAGCAGCCCCACGGGCGGGCGCCGAAGGCCCGCCACCCCGGCGGCTGAGCGGGTGCGTACCCGGGGGCGGAGCGGGTACGCGGTGCGGGACCGCCGAGAGAGGATGGAGAACACCGTGGACCCCGACCGCGCCCGAGAGCTGCTGACCGGCGAGCTCGCCGCCCTCGACGAGCGGTTGCGCGTCGCCGAGGACAACCGCGCCGAGGCCGCCCCCGACCCGAACGGCCCCGACGGCGCCATCGGCCAGCACCCCGGCGACCACGGCTCCGACGTCACCGCCACGATGGAGGCGCGGATGACCGTCGAGACGATCGCCGAACAGCGCAGGCGCGTCCGGGACGCGCTCGAACGGCTCGACGGCGGCGACTACGGCCGGTGCGCCGTCTGCGACCGCGAGATCGACGACGAACGGCTCGAGAGCCGCCCCGAGGTGCGCACCTGCCGCGAGCACGCCGACACCCCGGTGGTCACGTAGCCCGGTTGACGTGGATCGCAGCGGGTAGCCGGATCGCGTGAGCGAGGTGCCCGAGGGCCTGGTCCGCGTCGATCCGACCGAGCCCGGTTGCACGCGGCGGCGCCGCGGCCGCGGCTGGAGCTTCTACGACTGCTCGGGCGAACCGATCACCGACCCCGTCGAGATCGCCCGCATCAAGGCGCTGGTCATCCCGCCCGCCTGGCAGGACGTCTGGATCTGCCCCGACGCGGACGGCCACATCCAGGCCATCGGGATCGACGCGGCCGGCCGCAAGCAGTACCGCTACCACGAGGACTGGCGGCGCAGGCGCGACGCGGAGAAGTTCGACCGCGTGCTCACCCTCGGCGCCGCGCTCCCGGACGCGCGGCGGAAGCTCGTGCGACGGCTGCAGGCCAAGGGCCTCGGCCGCGACCGCGTGCTCGCCGCCGGCGTGCGGATGCTCGACGTGGGCGTCTTCCGGCCCGGCGGCGAGGAGTACGCGCCCGGCGACGACGACCGGGACGGCACCTTCGGGCTCGCCACCCTGCGCCGCGAGCACGTGCGGCTCGAGCGGGGCGCGGTGATGTTCTCCTACCCGGCCAAGGGCGGCATCCCGCGGGCGCTCGCGCTGCGCGACCCGCTGCTGCACGAGGTCGTGAACTCACTGCTGCGCCGCCGCGGGGGAGGGGAGGACCTGCTCGCCTACCGCAACGGCCGCGGGTGGCACGACGTGCGCGCCGAGGACCTGAACGCGGCGGTCAAGGAGCTCGTCGGCGAGCGGTACAGCTGCAAGGACCTGCGCACCTGGAACGCCACCGTGCTGGCCGCGGTCACGCTCGCTGCCGGCACCGCGCGCGGCGGGGTGCCGAAGGCCGAACGAGCCCGCAAGCGCGTGGTGAACCGCGCGATCGAGGAGGTGTCGACCCACCTCGGCAACACCCCGACGGTCGCCCGCGGCTCCTACGTCGACCCGCGCGTCATCGCGCGGTTCGAGGAGGGGCGCACCGTGCTGCGCGCGCTGCGGCGGCTGGAGGACGCGTCGTCGCTGCCGGACCTGACCGACGACGCCACGCGCGCAGCGGTGGAGCGGGCGGTGGTGCGGCTGATCGGCGGCTGATCGAGGGCTCCGCAGATCCCGGGTGGGTCTCTTGACGGCGCGCGCCTCGTGCGGGGCCACTCCTCGCAGGTGAAGGGCGCGGCGCGGCCCTCCGGGATCGCCGCGCGACCGGCGAGCCTCTGCGGCCCCTCCGGCCAGGCTTCGCCGGGCAGGCCCGGGGCCTGCCCGCCCCGGCGCGCGGCGCCGCGCGGAGGCGAAGGCGGCCGTGCGGCGGCTCCGGGTTCGGCGGGACCCGCCGCTTCAGTGGACCACCTCGGTGGTCCACCACTCCCGCGGCTGGTGGGGCAGCCGCCGTGGAACGTGCCGCTGCGGCGGGCGGCCGTCGCGGGGAGCACGTGTTCCACCGCCGTGAGCGCCCCGACCACGCGGCGAGCCGGCCCGCCGCGTCGAGCTCCCGGGCGCGTCGGGCCGGACGACGGCCGCGTCGTAGCCGACGACGTCGGCGATCCGAACCGCTCCTCGGCGGCCGGAACCACGGCTCTTGCCACGGACGCGGACGGTGGGGCTGCACCCCGTGCCACGGTCGAACGCGCGTAGCCGGGGCGACGCCGGGTACGCGAGTCGCATGACCGGCAAGCTGGACGGAAAGCGCATCGCGATCATCGCCACCGACGGTGTCGAGCAGGTGGAACTCACCGAGCCCCGCGACGCGGTGACGCGGGAGGGCGCCCGCACCGAGCTCATCTCGCCCGCGGAGGGCGAGATCCAGGCGATGAACGGCGACATCACCCCGGCCGACACCTTCCGCGTCGACCTCACCGCCGCCGAGGTCGACGCCGCCGACTACGACGCGGTGATCCTGCCCGGCGGCACCGTGAACGCCGACCGCCTGCGGATGGACCCGCACGTGCGCGAGTTCCTCCGCGCGGTCGTCACGGCGGGCACCCCGGTCGGGGTGATCTGCCACGGCCCGTGGACGCTCGTCGAGGCCGACCTCGTGCGCGGCCGCACCCTGACGTCGTACCCGAGCCTGCGCACCGACATCCGCAACGCGGGCGGCACGGTCGTCGACGAGGAGGTCGTCACCGACAACGGCCTCGTCTCCAGCCGCAGTCCCGACGACCTCCCCGCGTTCTGCGCCACGATCGTCGAGGAGTTCGCCGCGGGCGCGCACCAGGCGTCCGCCACCGCCTGACGGCGGGGCGCCCGCACGCGTCGACCGTCACCCGATCGGGTAGACAGGCGCATGGCTGACTGGCGCGCCGGTGACGGCAACCCCCGGTTCTCCGGGGCCCGCGCCGACGGGCGCGGGGAACACCCGCTGCAGCGGGCCGACCGCAACATGATCGAGCTGCTGCAGGAGCTGCGCGTCGCCCAGACGGGCGTGCAGATCCTGTTCGCGTTCCTGCTGACGCTGTCGTTCACCGAGCGGTTCGGTTCGGTGAACGAGGTGCAGCGGTGGACCTACGTGGTGACGCTGCTGCTGTCGGTGCTCACCGCGGGCCTGTTCGTGGCGCCCGCGGCCGTGCACCGCATCACCTTCCGCCGCGGCCTGAAGGCCGAGACCGTGCAGCTGGGGCACCGGCTGTTCAGCCTCGGGCTGGGCGCGCTGGCGCTCACGCTCACCGGGGCGGTGCTGCTCGTGCTCGACGTCGCGGTCGGCCTGCCGTTCGCGATCACCGCGGCCTCGGCGGTCGTCGTGGTGCTGTGCGTGCTGTGGTTCGTGCTGCCGATCCCGATGCTGCGCCGCGCCCGCCCGGCGCCGCTCGCGCAGCCCAACGACGGCGACGGCGAGCCCGGTGACGATCGGGCCGGTGGCGAACGCGACGAGGGGCCGCCGCCCGACGGTCGGGCGGCGGCCCCCGGCGCGCCGTTCTCCTCGGCGTGAACCCCTGCCGGGCCTGACCCTCAGCCGGGCAGGGTGCCCGGCAGGTCGTCGGTGGGGTTCTGCTGGGCGGGCGCCTGCGGGCTGCGGCCCACGTCCCCGCGCCAGCCGCCCTCCTCGCGGCCACGGGACTCGATGAACTCCTTGAAGTTCTGCAGGTCGCCCTGCACACGGTGCTGCACGATCCCCAGCGCGTCGCCCGCCTTCTCCACGACGCCCGACGGCTCGTGGTCCAGCTGCAGGGTGACCCGGGTGTGCCGGTCGTCGATGCGGTGGAACGTGACGACGCCCGCCTGGTGGGTGCCGTTCGTGGTCCGCCACGCCACCCGCTCGTCGGGGTGCTGCTCGGTGATCTCGGCGTCGAACTCGCGCTCCACGCCGGCGATCCTCGTGACCCAGTGCGTGCGGGTGGGGGAGAGCTGGTCGATGCGTTCGACGCCCTCCATGAACTCCGGGAAGGACTCGAACTGCGTCCACTGGTTGTAGGCCGTGGTGACGGGCACGGCCACGTCGACGGTCTGCACGACGTTGGTGGTCATGTCGCAAGGCGTACCCGGCGCCGCCCGGTCTACCCGTCGTCGGTCATCCGACGGCGCAGCTGGGCGACCGTCTGCGACAACAGGCGCGAGACGTGCATCTGGGAGATCCCGACCCGGTCGGCGATCTGGGTCTGGGTGAGGTTGCCGAAGAACCGCAGCAGCAGGATCGTGCGCTCCCGCTTGGGCAGCTCGTCGAGCAGCGGCGCCAGCGTCTCGCGGTACTCGACCTTGTCCAGCTCGGCGTCGAGGTCGCCGAGGGTGTCGGTGAGCGGGGTGTCGGCGCCCGCGACGAGCTCGTCGAGGGAGCTGCTGCGGTAGGCCTGCTGGGCGTCGAGCCCCTCCACGACCTCCTCGGTGGACAGGCCCAGCCGCGCGGCGATCTCGCTGGGCTTCGGGGCCCGGCCGAGCTCCTGCGACAGCGGGCCGACCGCGCCGTTGATCGAGCTCTGCAGGTCCTTGAGCCGGCGCGGCACCCGCATCGACCAGGTCCGGTCCCGGAAGTGCCTGCGGATCTCGCCGGTGATGGTGGGCACCGCGTAGGACAGGAAGTCGATGCCGCGGTCCGGCTCGAAGCGGTCCACCGCATTGAGCAGCCCGACCGTGCCGGCCTGTTCGAGGTCGTCGACCGGCTCGCCGCGCCCGGCGAACCGGCGCGCGATGTGCTGCACCACGGGCAGGTAGCCGGTGACGAGCTTGGCGCGCAGCGCCTGGCGTTCGGGGTGGTCCGGCGGCAGCGCCGCGAACTCCTCGAACAGCGGCGCGAGGTGGGCGTAGTCCGAGTGGCGGGCCGTGTCGCTCATCGCGTGCACCCCATCGGCGTCCGTCCGGGGCGGGGATCGCTCGCTCTCGGGCGCTCGTCGGCACGCCCGCGGGGCGTGAGGACAGGGGGTGGGTGCACGTGAAGAGCTACCCGCGGGCCGCCGAGCGGAAACCCGGCCGCTGGTACGTTCATAAGTCGCCCTGTCGTACGCCACGCCCGCGAAGGTGATCTGCCGGTGTCGAACAGCACGTCCTCCGCGGTGCCGGATGCCCGCATCCCGAACGAGCAACCGGACCTGCTCGACGACGGGATCGAGCACGAGCGGGCCTACGTCCGCATGCTGTACGAGCGCCTCGACGCGCGCCGCGCCGAGACCGCCCGCAGGCTCGCGGACGTCCTGCACGACGAGACGGTCGGCACGCCGCAGGCGCTCACCGAGCGGGACGCCGCGGCCGCGATGTACGCCGACCGCCTCGCGGCGCTGCGCGCCGCCGAGCACGGGCTCGCGTTCGGCCGCCTCGACGCCGAGGACGGCGAGCGCCGCTACATCGGCCGGCTGGGCCTGCTGGACGAGGAGAACGAGTACGAGCCGCTCCTGATGGACTGGCGGGCGCCCGCCGCCCGGCCGTTCTACACGGCCACCGCCGCCTCGCCCGAGGGCATCCGGCGCAGGCGCCACCTGCGCACCCGCCGGCGGGAGGTCATCGCCGTCGACGACGAGGTGCTCGACCTCGACGACGCCACCGCCGCATCCCAGACGAGCGGTCTGACCAGCGAGGCGGCGCTGCTCGCCGCCGTCGACGCCCGGCGCACCGGCCGCATGGCCGACATCGTGGCCACGATCCAGGCCGAGCAGGACGCGGTCATCCGTTCGAAGCCGTCCGGGGTGCTGGTCGTGCAGGGCGGTCCGGGCACCGGCAAGACCGCGGTCGCCCTGCACCGGGCCGCCTACCTGCTCTACACCCACCGCGACCGGCTGGCCCGCCGCGGCGTGCTCGTCGTGGGGCCCAACCCCACGTTCCTGTCCTACATCGGGCAGGTGCTGCCCTCCCTGGGCGAGACGAGCGTCGTGCTGAGCACGGTGGGGCAGCTGTACCCGGGGGTGGACGCCCGCCGCACCGAGCCGCCCGCCGTCGCCGCGGTGAAGGGCCGCGCCGAGATGGCCGCGGTCATCGCCGCCGCCGTGCGCGACCGCCAGCAGCTGCCGCGCCGCCCCGTCGAGCTCGTGGTCGAGCAGCAGCCGGTGCGGCTCGACCGGGAGGTCGTGCAGGCCGCCCGCACCAAGGCGCGCCGGTCCCGCAAGCCGCACAACGAGGCGAGGCGGATCTTCCGCAAGGAGGCGATCCGGCTGCTCGCCGAGCAGGTGGCGCGCACGCTCACCAGCCCGGGTCGGCGCGACCTGCTCGACGCGGGCGACCTCGCCGACATCCGCGACGAGCTGTCCGAGAGCGCCGAGCTGTCGCGCGAGCTGGACGCGCTGTGGCCGACCCTGTCGGCCGAGCAGCTGCTCACCGACCTGTTCGCCGACCGGAAGCGGCTGAACTCGGTGGCGCGCCGGCTGCCGCCCGCCGAGCGCGAGCTGCTCTACCGGCCCGCGCCGTCGGACGACGTGCCGGTGGACCTGCGCTGGACCCCCGCCGACGTCCCGCTGCTGGACGAGGCGGCCGAGCTGCTCGGCGACGACGGCTCGGAGGCGGCCGCCCGCGAGGCCGCTGCGCTGCGCGAGGAGGTCATGTACGCCCAGGGCGTGCTGGACGTGCTCGACCTGGAGGAGGACCTCGACCCGGAGCTGCTGCGCGCCACCGACGTCATCGACGCCGACCGGCTGGCCGAGCGGATGCAGGTGCGCCGGTACGACTCCACCGCCGAGCGCGCCGCGGCCGACCGCGAGTGGACCTACGGCCACGTGATCGTCGACGAGGCGCAGGAGCTGTCGCCGATGGCGTGGCGCACGGTCATGCGCCGCTGCCCGAGCCGGTCGATGACGATCGTCGGCGACATCGCCCAGACCGGCGATCTCGCGGGCGCGCGGTCGTGGGACGAGGTGCTGGCCCCGTTCGTCGAGCGTCGCTGGCGGCTGGAACAGCTCACGGTGAACTACCGCACGCCGGCCGAGATCGCCGACGTCGCCGACGACGTGCTCGCCTCGATCGACCCGAACCTGACCCCGCCGCGGTCGGTGCGCAGCACCGGGGTGCCGCCGCGCGCGGTCGCGGCGCAGGCGGGCGGCCTGGACGACACCGTGGCGAAGGTGCTCGCCGAGGAGGCGGGTGCCGTCGGTGACGGCCGCACGGCCGTGCTCGCGCCCGTCGGGCTGGTCGACCGCCTGCGGGCGCGCGTGCTCGGCCCCGACGGCGGGGCGGACGGTGCGGCGAGCACGGACGGCGCGGTCGGGGAGGTCGACCTCACCGCCCCCGTCGTGGTGCTGCCGGTGTCGGCCGCCAAGGGCCTCGAGTTCGACGCCGTTGTGGTGGTGGAGCCGGCGCAGCTGCTCGCCGAGTCGCCGCGCGGGCGGGGCGACCTCTACGTCGCCCTCACCCGCGCCACGCAGCGGCTCGCGGTGGTGCACGCCGAGCCGCTGCCGCCGGAGCTGCGCAAGCTGCAGACGCGGTGACCGGCGCGGCGGCCCCGCCGGCCCGGGTGCGCCGGCCGTGCCGCTCGCTCCCGGAGGTGATCGAGGCGCCCACGCACGGCGCGCCTCCGTGGTTCGTGCGGGGCCGCCGCCCGGTCGTGACGTTCGTCGACCCGGACGAGCACCCCCGCCTCGACCTGCCGCACGTGGCGATCTGGGCGGCCGCGCCGCCGCGCCCGACCGCTTCGTCGTCCCGCGCTTCGGCGGGCACGACCGGGTGGGGGTGCGGCTCGACGGCGAGCCCGAACGGGCCGAGGTCGGCGAGGTGGTCCTCGACGCCGACCGGCAGGCGGCGCCGAAGGCGCTCGTCGCGCGGCTGGACGCCGACCGCTCCCGGTGACCGCACCCCCACCGAGGGCTACAGGGGCGTGACGTACGCGCCGGAGATGCCGCCGTCGACCAGGAACGTCGAGGCGGTGATGAAGCTGGCGTCGTCGCTGGCGAGGAACGCGACCGCGGAGGCGATCTCCTCGGCGCGGGCGAAGCGGCCCATCGGGACGTGCACCAGCCTGCGCTGGGCGCGCTCGGGGTCGGAGGCGAACAGCTCCTGCAGCAGCGGGGTGTCGACCGGCCCCGGGCAGAGGGCGTTGACCCGGATCCCCTCGCGGGCGAACTGCACGCCCAGCTCCCGGCTCAGCGCCAGCACGCCGCCCTTCGAAGCGGTGTAGGAGATCTGGGACGTCGCCGCACCCATCACCGCCACGAACGACGCGGTGTTGACGATCGCGCCCTTGCCTTGGCGCTGCATGTGCGGGATCACCGCCTTGCAGCACAGGTACACCGAGGTCAGGTTGACCTCCTGGACCCGCCGCCACGCGTCGAGGCCGGTGGACAGGATGGAGTCGTCCTCGGGCGGGGAGATGCCCGCGTTGTTGAACGCGACGTCGACGCTGCCGTACGTGTCGACGGCCGCGGCGAACAGCGCCTCGACCTGCGACTCCGACGTGACGTCGGTCTGCACGAACAGCCCGCCCACCTCGTCGGCGGCGGCCTTGCCGGCGTCGGCGTCGATGTCGGCGACCACCACCCGGGCCCCCTCGGAGGCGAGGCGGCGCACGGTCGCGAGGCCGATCCCGCTGCCGCCACCGGTCACGACGGCGGTGCGGCCGGAGAAGCGTTCCATCATGGCCCGCAGCCTAGATCCTGCGGTCTAGACCGAATTCAGGCGGCCCGGCCGGCGCGGTGCGCGGCCGCGGCGCGCACGAGGGCCGCCATGAGGCGCACGTCGGTGGCGACCTCCTCGGGGTGCCACTGCACGCCCACGACCCAGCGGTCGCCGGTCAGCTCCACCGCCTCGACCAACCCGTCGGTGGCGCGGGCGGTCACGACGAGGCCGTCGGCGAGCCGGTCGAGGGCCTGGTGGTGGTGGCAGCGCACGGTCGCTGAGGCGCCGAGCGCAGCGGCGACCCGGCTGCCTGCCTCCAGGCTCACCTCGACGGTGCCGAAGACGCCGGGGGAGGGGTTGTGCCCGGTGTGCCCGACGACGTCGGGCACGTGCTGGACGAGCGTGCCGCCGAGCCCGACGTTGAGGATCTGCGCCCCGCGGCACACGCCGAGCACCGGAATCCCGCGGTCGAGCGCACGGTGCAGCACGGCGAGCTCGGCCGCGTCGCGCTCGGGCCGGGGCGTGCCGGTGCGCTCGTGCGGGGTGGCGCCGTAGCGGGCCGGGTCGACGTCCGGGCCGCCGGCGAGCACGACCGCGTCGAGCCGGTCGACGGCCGCGGCCGCCTCCGGCACCGGCGGGAGCAGCACCGGCACCCCGCCCGCGGCGATCACGACGTCCGGGTACGTGCGGGGCAGGAGCACCGCCTCGTGGTCCCAGACCCCGTAGCTCGCGCGCTCGCCGTAGGCGGTGATCCCGACGACGGGCCGGGGGCTCGGGTCAGAGCCGTTCGAACCCACGCTTGCGCTCCCAGTCGGTGACCGCCGCGTCGAAGGCGGCCAGCTCGACCCGCGCGGCGTTCGTGTAGTGCTCCACGACCTCGGTACCGAACGCGGCCTCGGCGACCTTCGACCCGGCGAACAGCTCCGCCGCCTCACGCAGGGTACTCGGCACGCGCGGGCCGGTGGACTGGTAAGCGTTGCCGGTGTACGGCGGCGAGAGGGGCAGCTCGTTCTCGATGCCGTGCAGCCCGGCCGCGATCAGCGCCGCCACCGCGAGGTAGGGGTTGACGTCGCCGCCGGGCACCCGGTTCTCCACCCGCAGCGAGGGCCCGTGCCCGACCACGCGCAGCGCGCAGGTGCGGTTGTCCAGTCCCCACTCGACCGCCGTGGGCGCGAAGCTGCCCTCGGCGAACCGCTTGTAGGAGTTGATGTTCGGGGCGAACAGGTAGGTCAGCTCGCGCAGGCACGCCTGCTGGCCCGCCACGAAGTGGGAGAACACCTTCGAGAAACCGTGCTCGCCGTCGCCGGCCGAGACCGGCCCGTCCGCGCCGCGCAGCGAGATGTGGATGTGGCAGGAGTTGCCCTCCCGCTCGTCGAACTTGGCCATGAACGTGAGCGCCATGCCCGCCTGGTCGGCGATCTCCTTGGCGCCCGTCTTGTAGATGGAGTGGTTGTCGCAGGTGGTGAGCGCGTCGGCGTAGCGGAAGGCGATCTCGTGCTGGCCGAGGTTGCACTCGCCCTTGGCCGACTCGACCACCATGCCCGCGCCCGCCATCCCGTTGCGGATCCGCCGCAGCAGCGGCTCCACCCGCGACGTGCCGAGCATCGAGTAGTCGACGTTGTAGAGGTTGGCGGGCTCCAGGTTGTGGTAGCCCTTGCGCCACGCCGTGTCGAACGAGTCGGCGAAGACCATGAACTCCAGTTCGGTGCCCACGTCGGCCGACAGCCCGTGCGCGGCGAGCCGGTCCAGCTGCGCCTTGAGGACCTGCCGCGGCGAGGCGACGACCGGCTTCCCGTCGGCCCACTGCACGTCGCACAGCACGAGCGCGGTGGCCTCGTGCCACGGCACCCGCCGCAGCGTGGAGAGGTCGGGCACCATCACGAAGTCGCCGTACCCGCGCTCCCAGCTCGACATCGCGTAGCCGTTCACGGTGTTCATCTCGACGTCGACCGCGAGCAGGTAGTTGCACGCCTCGGCGGCGTGCGGGACGACCTCGTCGAGGAAGTACGTCGCGGCGCACCGCTTGCCCTGCAGGCGGCCCTGCATGTCGGTGAACGCGACGAGGACCGTGTCGATCGTGCCGTCGTCGACCATCGAGCGCAGCTGCTCGAGGGTGAGCATCCCGGGGCGGGCCATGGGGTGTCCTTCCGGTGGAGCGGTTCACGCCGAACGGCACCCCCGAAGGGAAGCTCCCCCCGGGAGTGCCGTCCGCCTGCTGGTCGTGCCTACTTCGCCGGCTTCGCGGCGTCGGTGCCTGCCGGGGAAGCGTCGGTGTCGCCATCCTCGCCGGTGGAGGCCCCGTTGGTGGTGGAGGCCCCGTCGGTGGTGGAGGCCCCGCCCGCGGAGGCGCCGTTGGTGCCGGACCGTTCGGCCGCGCTCTCGGCGGCGCCGGCTTGCTCGTCGTCCGTGGCCTCGTCCTTCTCGGCGGCCTTGTCGTCCGCGGCCGTCCCGTGCCCGTGGCCGCGGGCCTCCGCCTCGGCCTCCAGCTGCGCCTCGATGCTCTCCAGCTCGGCCACCGAGCCGCCCTCCGGCACCGGGCCGGTGAACCACTTGCGGGCCGAGATCAGGTACCAGCCGCCGAACAGGATCAGGGCGCCGCCCACGGTGATGGGCGCGTAGTTGACCGCCTCCCAGTCGAACTCCTCGGAGAACGGAACGCCCGCGGGCGACAGCGGCATCAGGAACAGGACGCAGACCAGCGCGATCCACACGACCGCGGTCGTGGAGATCCACTTGTAGCGCGGGCCGAGGGTCCAGGCGCCCGCCTCGAACCGGTCGCCCGCCTTGATCCGCAGGATGATCGGCAGGCAGAAGGCGATGTAGAGGCCGATGACGGCGATCGAGGTGCCGACCGCGTACCCGAGAACGCCGTTGACCAGCGTCGGCAGCATCAGCGCCCAGGCGAGCACGCAGATCGCGGTGACGGCGTTGACCGGGGCGCGGTTGGCCGCGACCTTGCGCCACACCTTGTGGAACGGCACCGCGCGGTCGCGGGAGAACGCGAACATCATGCGCGAGGAGGCCGTCACCGACGCCGTGCCGCAGAACAGCTGCGCGATCACCGCGATGAGCAGCAGGAACTGCGCCCAGGTCTCGCCGAGTGCCTCGGTCCAGATGTAGATGACCGCGTCGCCGCCCGCGTCGAGCACGCCCTGCACGTCCGGCACGGCGAAGGTCACGGCGACGAGCAGGATGAAGCCGAACACCACCGACGCGACCACGGCCATGACCATGCCGAGGGCGGCCGTGCGCGATGCCGACCGCGTCTCCTCGCTCATGTGCGCCGACGCGTCGAACCCGGTGATCGTGTACTGCGACATCAGCAGGCCGATGCCGAACACGAACCAGAAGGCGGAGTCGGAGAACCCCGAGTTGTTGATGGTCTCGCCGAACACGAAGGCGGCGGACTGGTGGTTGTCCGGCACGAAGGCGAGCACGGCGACGACCACCGCGACGCCGACCATGTGCCACCACGCCGAGATGGTGTTCAGCAGCGCGAGGATGTTGATGCCGAGCAGGTTCAGCCCGAGCTGCAGCGCGGCGATCACCGTGAAGACGATGAAGATCGTGCCGGTGTCGTTGCCCATGCCCGGGAACCACAGGTTGAGCAGCGCGGTGGTGAAGATCGCCGACCCGTACTGGATGGCGGCGGTCACCGCGATCTCGCCCACCAGGTTGAACCACCCGGTGAACCAGCCCCACGCCGGGCCGCCGAGCTTGGACGCCCAGAAGTACAGCGCGCCCGCCGTGGGCATGGCCGAGGCGATCTCGCCCATCGCCATGGCGACCAGCACGCAGAAGAAGCCGACCAGGAGCCAGCCCCACGTGATGGCGACCGGGCCGCCGTTGTTGAACGCGATGTAGTACGAGGTGAGACAGCCGGCGAGGATCGAGATGATCGTGAACGAGATGGCGAAGTTCGAGAACCCGCCCATCTCGCGGTACAGGACTTGCGCGTAGCCGAGGCGGTGGAGGATCGCCTCGTCGTCGGTGCGCGCGGCGCGCTCGGTGGCAGCCACTGGGCTCCTCGTTGTCAGGGGTTGTCCGGGTTCTCGGGGGTCATTCGGGCCGGGTCGCCGCCTCGAGCAGGTCCTCGAGGTCGGGCCCGTCGAACGTCGCTACGGCGCGGTCGTACTTCTCCATGCCCCACGACCAGAAGTCGAAGTCGATGGGGCTGGAGCCGTCCTGGATCGCCGCCCACAACGTCCAGCCGTACTGGGACATCAGGGCGAACAGGCGAGCCCGCGCGACCTGCCGCGGGCGGGGGCGCCCGTAGTAGGCCGTGACGAGCTCGTCGAGCAGGGGGAGCGGCAGGGTCGCCTCGCTCCAGATGTTGCCCAGCTCGAAGCACGGATCGTTGTTGCCGGAGTACTCGTAGTCGATGATCCGCACCTGCTCGCCGTCGTCGATCATGTTCTCGGCGAGCAGGTCGTTGTTGCAGGGCACCGTGTCGGTGCGCGGCCCGAGCGCCTCCCGGATGCGGTCGACGATCGGGGCGAACTCGTCGTAGCGCTTCGGCAGGCGGAATCCGTGCTCGGCGACGATCCGCCGGTAGCGGGCCTGCACCTCGAACATGTCGAAGTCGTTGACGAAGCGCGGGCCCGAGTGCAGCTTGCGGCACGCGGCCGCCACCCGGTGCAGCACGTCGGGGCGGTGCAGGTCGGCGTCGCTCAGCGGCTTGCCGGGCAGGAAGCCGACCACGAGGCCCTCGCCCGGCCGGTAGTGGAGCACCGGTGCGCCCACGCCCGCCTGCGCGGCGGCCAACGAGTTGGCGTGTTCGACGTCACGATCGATCCCGAGCAGGCTCTTCCCGCCGGCCGGGATCCGCACGACGCAGGTCCCGTCACCGTTGGTGACCTTGACGTTGCGGTTCGTGAGACCACCGGGTAAATCGACCACCGTGCGGGGGCGTCGGGCTGTGCACGGAATCGTGTCGAGCAGCGCGTCCAGGTCCGGATCCAGCACGGTCGTGGTCAACTCCACTGGGGGATGGTAGAAGTCGCGTCAAATACGGTCTAGACCGTAAGGTGCCCCCCATGCCAGACGTGTTGCCCAGCCGTGCCCGCATCGTGATCATCGGCGGAGGGGTGGGTGGGGCCAGTGTGGCCTACCACCTCGCGGAGCGCGGCGAGCGGGACGTCCTGCTGCTCGAGCGCTCCGAGCTGACCAGCGGATCGACGTTCCACTCCGCGGGGCTGGTCGGCCAGCTGCGCTCCGACCCGGCCCTGACCAGGATGAACGTGTACTCGGCCGAGCTGTACCGCAAGCTCGAGGCCGAGGGCGGCGAGCACGCCCCGGGGTGGGTCGAGTCGGGTTCGCTGCGCCTGGCGTCCTCGCCGGAGCGGCTGGAGGAGATCCGCCGCCAGGCCGGGTGGGCGGCCCGCTCCGGGCTGCCGCTGGAGCTCATCTCGGCCGAGGAGGCGCGCGAGCTGTTCCCGCTGATGAGCACGGACGGCGTGCTCGGCGCGGCCTACACGCCCACCGACGGCCACGTCGACCCGTCCCGGCTCTGCTACGCGCTCGCCGCGATGGCCCGGGCCAACGGCGTCACGATCGCACAACGAACCCGTGTCGTGGCGATCAACACCGACAAGGGTCAGGTCACGGGCGTGCGCACGGACCGGGGCGACGTCGAGTGCGAGATCGTCGTCGACTGCGGCGGCATGTTCGCCGCGGAGATCGGCCGGCTCGCCGGTGTCCGGATCCCGGTGGTTCCGATGTCGCACCAGTACGTCGTCACGGCGCCGCTGCCCGCCGGGTCGATGCCCGCCGACCGGCCGCTGCCCTCGCTGCGCGATCCCGACCTGCTCGTCTACTACCGCCAGGAGGTCGACGGGCTCGTCATGGGCGGCTACGAGCGGCGCTCGGCCCCGTGGACGGCCACGGCGGCCTCCTACGACGCCGTGCCGGCCGACTTCAACGGCAAGCTGCTCTCCCCGGACTGGGACCGCTTCTCCGAGATCATCGAGAACGCGCAGGTCCGCGTGCCGGTGCTGGCCGACACCGGGATCACCACGATGATCAACGGGCCGGAGGCGTTCACGCCCGACAACGAGTTCTGCCTCGGCGAGACCGAGGTCGCCGGGTTCTTCGTCGCCGCGGGCTTCTGCGCGCACGGCATCGCGGGCGCGGGCGGGATCGGCCGGGTGATGGCCGACTGGATCCTCGACGGTGACCCGGGCATGGACCTGTGGCACATGGACGTGCGCCGCTTCGGCCGGCACTACCGCTCGCCCGGCTACACGCTCGCCCGCACCGTCGAGAACTACGAGAGCTACTACGACATCCGCTACCCGGCCGCCGAGCGCTCGGCGGGCCGGCCGCTGCGCACCTCGCCCGCGTACGCGTGGCACGCCGCGCACGGCGCGGTGTTCGGCGAGAAGGCCGGCTGGGAGCGGGTGAACCACTACTCCGAGCCCGGCTCGGAGGAGCTGCGGCCGCGCGGCTGGGCGGGAAGGCACTGGTCGCCGTGCGTGGAGCCCGAGCACCGCGCCGTGCGCGAGGCGGCGGGCCTGTTCGACGAGAGCTCGTTCGCGAAGATCTCGATCAGCGGCCCGGACGCGGCGGCGTTCGTCGCGCACGTGTTCGCGGGTCGGGTGGGCCGCCCGGTGGGCTCCGTGGTCTACACCCAAGCGCTCAACGACCGCGGCGGCATCGAGATGGACGTGACGGTCACCCGGCTCGCCGAGGACGAGTTCCTCGTGGTCACCGGCACCGCGTTCGGCACGCACGACCTCGGCTGGCTGCGCCGCCAGGCCCGGCTCACCGGCGCGTCCGTGCGGCTGGCCGACGTCACCGGTGCCGAGGCGTGCTTCGGGTTGTGGGGCCCGCAGGCCCGCGAGCTGCTCGCCCCGCTCACCCCGGCGTCGCTGGAGAACGCCGACTTCCCGTTCGGCACCATGCGCGAGACGACCGTGGGTGACGTCCCGGTCCGGGCGGCGCGCGTGACGTTCGTCGGGGAGCTGGGCTGGGAGCTGTACTGCTCCACCGAGTACGGCGCGGCGCTGTGGCGCACGCTCGTCGAGACCGGGGCCCGCCCCTGTGGCTACCGGGCGATCGAGAGCCTGCGGCTGGAGAAGGGCTACCGGGTGTGGGGCGCCGACATCACCCCCGAGACCACCCCGGACGAGGCCGGGCTGTCCTTCGCGGTGCGCGCCGACGGCGAGTTCGTCGGGCGCGCGGCGCTGCTCGCGGCCCGCGAGCGCGGCATCGACCGCTCCCTGAGGTGCCTCGTCGTCGACGACCCGCGGGCCGTCGCGCTCGGCGGCGAGCCGGTCCGACTGGACGGCCAGGTGGTGGGGCAGGTGACCTCGGGAGGCTACGGCTACACGGTGGCCCGCTCGATCGCCTACGCCTACCTGCCCGCGGGTACGCCCGAGGGCGCGGAGCTGGAGGTGCAGATCGACGGCACCTGGGAGCGCGCCGCCGTGGCGGCGAGCCCGCTCTACGACCCGAAGGGGGAGCGCATCCGCGCCTGAGCGCGCCACCCGACTGCAGCAACGGCCGTGCGTCTGGTCGTGAAGATCGACACGTCGGGTGACGATACGGCGCGACGCGCCGCGCGACACTGGGCTGATCCCGTGAACGTGCTGCAGCGAACTCGTCGCTCGCGGTAGCGTCTGCGCACCGCGACCCCGTGTCGCCGTGCGGCCCCGGACCCCGGCCGGCGCGATTCGCTCCCCCGCCAGCACCGCCGTGGAGGATGCGCATGCATCACTCGGTCTGCAGACCCGTCGTCACGCCGTTCCCGCGCGCCCCCGGCGCGCCCGCGCTCGCGTCCCGGGTGGCCGGCGCCCGCCCGCCCGGGCCCGGTGGGGGACCGGTGGGCCCGGAGCACGACCTGCCGGTGGAGTCGGTCGTGACGGCCACGGAACGCGCCCGCTGGGGCCGGGCGCTGGACCCGGAGGCCCGCGCGATCGTCGAGCTGGCCCGGCGGCCGGTGTCGCTGGTGGAGATCGGTGCGGCGCTCGGCGTGCCCGTGGCCGCGGTGCGGGGGCGGGTGCACGAGCTCGCCGAGGGCGGCTTCCTGCACGTGCACGCCACGCCCGCGTTCCCGGGCGGACGCCCGCCGGGCGACGTGCTCGCCCGCCTCCTGCGCGGGCTGCGCCGGTGAGGGCCGGCCGGTGAGGGTCAGCCGGTGAGCGCCTCGAGCACCTGCTCGCCGTAGCGGGCGAGCTTGGTCTCGCCGACCCCGCTGATGGTGCCCAGCTCGGCGAGCGAGCTGGGGCGGCGGGAGGCGATCTCGCGGAGCGTGGCGTCGTGGAAGATCACGTAGGCGGGCACGCCCTGCTCCTTCGCCACGGCGCCGCGCCACGCGCGCAGCCGCTCGAACACCCCGGCGGCCTCGGGCGCGAGCTCGGGCTGGGCGGCCTTGGCCGGCCGGGACCGGCGGGCCTGCCGCTTCGGGTCGCGGCGCAGCATCACCTGGCGTTCGCCGCGCAGCACGGGCCGGCTCTCCTCGGTGAGCACGAACGTCTGGTGCCGCGGCTCCACCGCGAGCATCCCGCGGGCCACGAGCTGGCGCAGCACCGCCCGCCACTCGGCCTCCGACAGCTCGGTGCCGACGCCGAACACCGAGAGCGTGTGATGGTCGAACTGCTCGACCTTGGCCGTGCGCCTGCCCAGCAGGATGTCGATGATCTGGCCCGCGCCGAACCGCTGGCGGCGCTCGCGGTCGAGCCGGAAGACCGTGGAGAGCACCTTCTGCGCCGCCACCGTGCCGTCCCACGACTCCGGCGGGACCAGGCACGTGTCGCAGTTGCCGCACGGCGGCTCGCCGCGCTGGCCGAAGTAGGCCAGAAGCTGCGAGCGGCGGCACTCGACGGTCTCGCACAGCGCGAGCATCGCGTCGAGGTGCTGGGCGAGGCGGCGCCGGTGCTCGCGGTCGCCGTCGGACTCCTCGATCATCTTCCGCTGCTGGACGACGTCGGCGAGGCCGTAGGCGAGCCACGCGGTGGACGGCAGCCCGTCGCGCCCGGCGCGGCCGGTCTCCTGGTAGTAGCCCTCGACGGACTTGGGCAGGTCGAGGTGCGCGACGAACCGCACGTCCGGCTTGTCGATGCCCATCCCGAACGCGATGGTGGCGACGACGATCACACCGTCCTCGCGCAGGAAGCGCGCCTGGTGGGCCGCGCGCGTGGCCGCGTCGAGCCCGGCGTGGTAGGGCAGCGCGGTGAGGCCCTGGGACACGAGGAACTCCGCGGTGCGCTCCACCGAGCTGCGCGACAGGCAGTAGACGATGCCCGCGTCGCCCGCGTGCTCGGTGCGGATGAGCTCGAGCAGCCGGCGGCGCGGGTCGTCCTTCGGCGCGATCCGGTACTGGATGTTGGGACGGTCGAAGCTCGCGACGAAGTGCCGGGCCCGCTCGCTCGGGCGCAGGTCGAGCCGCTCGGCGATCTCGGCGTGGGTGGCCTCGGTGGCGGTGGCCGTGAGCGCGATCCGCGGCACGTCCGGCCAGCGCTGGTGCAGCTGGGAGAGCTCGAGGTAGTCGGGCCGGAAGTCGTGGCCCCACTGCGCGACGCAGTGGGCCTCGTCGATGGCGAACAGCGCGATCCGCCCGCGGTCGAGCAGGCCCAGGGTGGAGGGCACCCGCAGCCGCTCGGGGGCGAGGTAGAGCAGGTCGAGCTCGCCCGCGAGGAACGCCCGCTCGGTGTCGCGGCGCTCGTCGAGCGACTGGGTGGAGTTGAGGAACCCGGCCCGCACGCCGAGCGCGCGCAGCGCGTCGACCTGGTCCTGCATGAGGGCGATCAGCGGGGAGACGACGACGCCGACGCCGGGGCGCACCAGCGCGGGGATCTGGTAGCAGAGCGACTTGCCGCCGCCGGTCGGCATGAGCACCAGCGCGTCGCCGCCCGCGCAGACGTGCTCGATGATCTCCGCCTGCCGGCCGCGGAAGGACTCGTAGCCGAACACCCGGCGCAGGACGTCGAGCGGGGTGCTCGCGGGGGCTGCTGCGGGGGCTGCGGTCCGGGCGTCGGGCACCCCGCGATCGTAGGGGGACGGTCCGGCCGGGCGGGGACGAACGGGGAAGGCCGGGCGCTCGACGCGTCGACCCTCCCGGTCGACCGGTTGACAACCCGCGCGGCGCACGGCACTGTCCAGGCTGTCTAGACAGGATCGGTGAGGAGGTGTCGTGCCGCCGCTGTACGCGCGCATCGAGCAGGCGCTGCGCACCCGCCTCGCCGCCGCCGCACCCGGCGACCCGCTGCCCTCCGAGCCGGCGTTGGCGGCCGAGTTCGGGGTGGCCCGGATGACCGTGCGGGCGGCACTGGACCGGCTGGCCGCCGACGGCCTGGTGGAGCGCGTGCCCGGCCGGGGTACCTTCGTGCGGCCCCGGCCCGCGCCCCGCCCGGCCGGCACCCTGATGAGCTTCCACGACCAGGTGCGCAGCTGGGGCCGGGTGCCCTCGTCCCGCCTGGTGGAGGCCGGGCTCCGGCAGGCGAGCGCCGACGAGCGGGCGGCCCTGCGGCTCGGCCCGGGCGCGCGGGTCGTCGCGATCGTGCGCGTCCGGCTCGCCGGGGCCACCCCGCTCGCGCTCGAACACGCCTGCTTCCCGCCGCAGCTGGCCCACCTGCTGGAACTCGACCTGGAGCACGAGTCGCTGCACCGCGCGCTGCGCGAGCGCGGCGTACACCCGACCCTCGGCTCCTCGACGCTGACCGCGGAAGCGGCCGGGCCGCACGCGGGCCTGCTGGACGTGCCGGCCACCGCGCCCCTGCTGGTGGAGACCCGGCTCATCGTCGACCAGCGCGCCGACCCCCTCGAACGGACGGTGAGCCGCTACGTCGGCTCCCGTTACTCCCTGCAGGTGACCTTCGACGTGGAGGCAGGACCGTGATCACCCGGACCACCCTTCCCGAGCCCTCCGTGGTCGCGGGGATGATCGACCACTCGCTGCTCCGACCAGAGCTCACCAGCGACGACGTGCGGGCGGGCTGCGCGCTCGCCGCGGCCAGGGCGACGGCATCGGTGTGCGTTCGCCCGTCGGACGTGCGCCTCGCCGCCGCCGCGCTCGCCGGTACCCCGGTCCTCGTCGGCACCGTCGTCGGCTTCCCGCACGGCAGCACCACCACGGCCGCCAAGGTCGCCGAGACGCGGGAGTCGGTGACCGACGGCGCCGCCGAGATCGACGTGGTGCTGCACATCGGGCGCCTGCTCGAGGGCGACGCGGCCTACGTGCGTGACGACATCGCGGCCGTCGTCGCCGCCGCCGAGGGGCGCACCGTGAAGGTGATCCTGGAGAACGCCCTGCTCGACGCGGACGCGAAGGTGCTCGGTTGCCGGCTCGCCGAGGCGGCGGGCGCCCACTACGTCAAGACGAGCACCGGTTTCGCCCACGGCGGCGCGACCGCCGACGACATCGCGCTGATGCGCCGGACGGTGTCGCCGCACGTCGGGGTCAAGGCCGCGGGTGGCGTGCGCTCCCTGGACCGGCTGCTCGAGCTCGCCGCGCTCGGCGCCACCCGGTTCGGGGCGACGGCCACGGCGGCGATCCTCGACGACCTCGCCGCCCGTCGGACCGCCGCGGGGTGATCGCGCTCTGATCCCAGCGGCGGGTCCCAGCGGCGTGTTCCAGCGGCGCGGCCCGTGCGCCCGTGGCGGTGGGTTGGGTCAGGGCTTGCGGGCGACGCCGCCGTACATCGCGATGTCGGCGTCCGGGACCGGGGCCGCGCCGGGAAGCGGCCGCCACTTGTGGATCTGCACGATCCCGGGGTCGACGACGTCGAGCCCGGCGAAGAAGTCCTCGGTCTCGGCCTTCGACCAGAACCGGACCTTCTCCCCGTAGGCCTCGTACACCTGCCGTACCCCGGCGAGGGGGACCGGCGCGAACTCGTCGGTGGCGATCGACGCCGCGAGGTAGCTGCCCGGCACCAGCGCGTCGACGAGCCGCCGCACCACCTGCTGCGCGAGCCCGTCCTCGGGGACGAAGTGCAGCACGGCGATCAGGGTGAGCCCGACCGGCTGGGAGAGGTCGAGCGTGTCGCACAGCCGCGGGTCGGACAGGATGGCCTCCGGCTCGCGCATGTCGGCGCAGACGTAGGCGGTGCGGCCCTGCGGCGTGCTGGCCATGCGGGCCTTGGCGTGGGCGAGCACCGTGGGGTCCTTGTCGACGTAGACGACCCGGGCGTCCGGGGCGATCGCCTGCACGACCTCGTGCAGGTTGGGTGAGGTCGGGATGCCGGTGCCGATGTCGAGGAACTGGCGCACGCCGCTCTCGGCGAGGTAGCGCGCGACGCGGTGCATGAAGCTGCGGTTCTCCAGCATGTGCACGCGCAGCGCGGGCCACAGCCGCAGCGACGCCTCGCCCGCGGCGCGGTCGACGGCGTAGTTGTCCTTGCCGCCGAGGATGTAGTCGTAGATGCGCGCGCCGTGGGCGCGATCGATCTTCAGGTCCATCGCGCGCAGCCCCGGCTCTCCTCGTCGGTGTGGTCGGCGTGATGGTAATGCGCGGTTCCCGGAGGTCCAGAGGCCGCCGCGGTGGAGCCGGTGGATCTTTCCCCGCCGGGCCGTGGCCGGTCACGATGCCGGGGAGGGCTCCGACACCCCGGCGGCGCCGTTGCGTTCGCCGTCGTCCCGCCGCACCTCGGTGCGCACCATGAGCCGCACCTTGTCGGCGCGGTACAGGTCGCGCGCGTACTCGACCGCCAGCCCGCCCACCGAGTGCGCCGTGCGCTCGACGCCCATCAACGGCGTGCCCCGCACCACGCCGAGCGCGGCGGCCGTGGCGGGGTCGGCGCTCACCGGCTCCAGGTACTCGACCGCGGTGTGCGGGGCGAGCCCGTACTCGTCGGCGAGCAGCTCGTAGATCGACCCGGTGAGCGGGTGGCCGAGCAGGCCGGGCAGGCGATCGGCCGGCAGCCACGTCCGCTCCAGCGCGAGCGCGGTGCCGTCGGCGGACCGCACGCGCACCAACTCGTACACGGGTGCGCCCGGCGGGAGCTGCAACGCCCGGGACACCTGCCCGTCCGCGTCGACGGTGCGGGCGGTGAGGACCTGCGCCCCCGCCCGCCGGTGGGCCCGCCGCATCTGCTCGGTGAACCCGGCGACCCCGGTGAGGTCGCAGTCGATGCGGGGCTCGGCGACGAACGCCCCGCCGGAGCGCCCCGGGGTGCGCACGAGCACGCCGCGGCGGGCGAGCCCATCAAGGGCCTGGCGCAGCGTCATCCGGCTCACCCGCAGCGCAGCGGCCAGTTCCCGCTCACCGGGCAGCCGGTCGCCCGCGGAGATCGCGCCCGCGGTGATCTCCTCCATGAGCCACCGTTCGATCTGGGCGTGCACCGGCACGCCGCGGTGGCGCTTCAACGCAGGGGCGCGTTCCAGCAGCTCCGCCGACACCTGCCCAGGGTAATCGCTACGAACCCGAACCGGTTGCGAACGGAGGGTGCAGACCGATCGGCGACGGCTCGTCGCTGCTCGCGGCGCTCGAGACCGGGCAGATCGACGCCTACCAGCTCTCCCCGCCGACGCCGTACGTGGCGCAGGCCGCGGGGTTCGGGACCGTGCTCATCGACGGGCCGTCGGGCGACGTGCCGAGGTTCGCCGACTTCGCCTACACCGGGTTCGCCGCCAACCGGGAGTGGGCCGAGGCCAACCCCGAGGCCGCCCGCGCGTTCAGCAGTGCGCTGAACCAGGCGATGGAGCAGGTGCTCGCCGACCCGCGGGCCGCCGCGGAGAAGATCGTCGACCGGATGTCGGCAGGCGACCTCCCGGTGCTCCAGCAGACCCTGGAGGCGCTCGCGCCCGCGCTCTCGGAAGACGGCTGCTTCGACCCGGCGGCCGTGCAGAGCACGCTCGCCGTCATGCACGAGGTCGGCATCACCGGCAGCGCTGGTGACCCCGCCGAAGGCGTGCTGCGGACCAACGCGTACAACCAGTGCTGAAGGCGGAAGGACATCAGTTGAAGATCATTCGTTACGCGGGCCCCGACGGCGCCGCGTGGGGCCTCCTCTCCGACGGCGTGGTGCGCGCGGCCGAGGGCACCCCGTTCGTCGACCTGCGGCCGACCGGGGTGGACGTGGGTCCGCTGGACGAGGTGCGGCTGCTCGCCCCGGTGACCCCGCGCACGGTCCTCTGCGTCGGGCGCAACTACCGCTCGCACGCCGAGGAGTTCGGCAACGCCGTGCCGGAGGAGCCGCTGCTGTTCCTCAAGCCGCCCGCGGCGGTGGTCGGGCCGGGTGCCGACGTGGTGTACCCGAAGCTGTCGCAGCGGGTCGACCCGGAGGCCGAGCTGGTGCTGGTGATCGGGCGCACCGCCCGCAACGTCGCCGCGGCCGACGCCTGGGACGTGATCGGCGGCTACACCTGCGGCAACGACGTGACCGCGCGCGACATCCAGCGCGCCGACGGCCAGTGGACCCGCGGCAAGGGCTTCGACACGTTCTGCCCGATCGGGCCGTGGGTGGACACCGAGTTCGACCCGACCGACGTCGGCGTCTCGTGCACGGTGGACGGCGAGCGCCGCCAGGACGGGCGCACCAAGGACCTGATCTTCGGCATCCCGTTCCTGATCGAGTACATCACCCGGTTCACCACGCTGCAGCCCGGCGACGTGGTCCTCACCGGCACGCCGGAGGGCGTCCGCCCGGTGGAGCCGGGCAACACGATCACGGTGGAGGTCGAGGGTTTGGGCGCGCTGAGCAACACGGTGGTGGCGGAGGCCTGACCGCCGGGGCCGCGGTCGGGCCAGGCTCTCCCGCCACCGGCCACGGCAGGGCACCGAGGTCGCCACTCGCGATCGGTCCGTCCACGATCGCGCGCGTGACGAGCGGGATCCGAGGCGGCCAGGGTGCCGGTGAGCGCCGCCGGGCAGCGCCCACCGGTACGGGCGGGCGACGGGGCGAGGCGGCGGAGGGCGGACAGGGCGGCGGGCGGCGGCTCCGGCATGCCCCGGTCGACGGTAGGAACCGCGGCTGATCGGTGCACCCGGGTCTCGGGCGCTCGCGGACGCGACCGGCGCGGCACGCGGCCCTCCGGGCGCGAGTGGCAGGCTGGGGGCAGCAGAAGATCGCGTCAGGAGGAACCGTCGTGGCAGGGCAGCTGAGGATCGGCTACAAGGCGTCCGCGGAGCAGTTCGCGCCCCGGGAGCTGGTGGAGTACGCCGTGCGGGCGGAGGAGGTGGGGCTCGACAGCGTCGTGATCTCCGACCACTTCCTGCCGTGGCGGCACAACGGCGGACACGCGCCGTCGTCGTTGGCCTGGCTGCCTGCGGTGGGGGAGCGCACGTCCCGGGTGGTGATCGGCACCTCCGTGCTCACGCCGACGTTCCGCTACAACCCCGCGGTGCTCGCGCAGACGTTCGCGACGCTCGGCGTCCTGTACCCGGGGCGGGTGATGCTCGGCGTCGGCACCGGCGAGGCGCTCAACGAGATCGCGGTGTCGGGCCGGGAGTGGCCGGAGTTCAAGGAGCGGTTCGCGCGGCTGCGCGAGTCGATCCGGCTGATGCGCGCGCTGTGGACCGAGGAGGAGGTGTCGTTCGAGGGCGAGTACTACCGCACGGTCGGTGCCACCATCTACGACCGGCCCGAGCAGCCGGTGCCGGTGTACGTGGCCGCGGGCGGCCCGGTCGTCGCCAAGTACGCCGGGCGGTCGGGCGAGGGGTTCATCTGCACGTCCGGCAAGGGCATGGACCTCTACACCGACAAGCTCATCCCCGCCGTCGAGGAGGGCGCCGCGGCCGCCGGCCGGGACCCGGGCGAGATCGACCGGATGATCGAGATCAAGCTGTCCTACGACCGCGACCCGGAGCAGGCGCTGGAGAACACCCGGTTCTGGGCGCCGCTGTCGCTCACCGCGGAGCAGAAGCACAGCGTCGACTCGGCCGTCGAGATGGAGCGGCTGGCCGACGAGCTGCCGATCGAGCAGGTCGCGAAGCGCTGGATCGTGGCCTCCGACCCCGACGAGGCGGTGGCCCAGATCAAGCCTTACCTCGACGCGGGGCTGAACCACCTCGTGTTCCACGGGCCGGGGCACGACCAGGAGCGGTTCCTCACCCAGTTCGCCGAGGACGTCCTGCCGCGCCTGCGCGCGCTGGCCTGACGCGGGTCGTGGGGCGGGGCCGCGGCCCCGCCCCGCCGGGGCCGTGCACTACTTCTTCTTCTCGCGCGACTTGCGGGTGCTGCGGTTGTTCGCCTTCTGGATGGCGTCGACCAGCTCGCCCTTCTTCATCGACGAGCGTCCGCGGATGTCGAGCTTGCGCGCGACGTCCATGAGGTGCGCCTTCGAGGCGTTCGCATCGAACCCGCCCGCGGTGTCGCGGTTCGTCCGGCGCCCGGCCTTGGCGGCCTGCTCGTCGGACGGGCCCTTGCGGCCCTTCGGCTCCCAGTGGTCGCCCACCTTCTCGTGGGTGTGCTTGAGCGCGGCGAACGCGACCCGGCGGGCGCGGCCACCGTCGTCGCCGTAGGTCTCGATCGCCGAGTCGTAGCTGTCCACCCAGGTGCGCCTGGCCTTGGCGTCCGAGCGCTCGACGGTGCTCGGCATCGCGTCCTTGCCCGGCATGTCACACCTCCACTCGACGGCGCGGGCGCGGGGTGTCCAGGAAGCGCCGGACGCCCTTCAGCCCGTACCGGTCCACCGCCGTCTTCACCAGCCCGAAGATGGCCCCCTGCAGCGTGGCGGCGAGCAGCACCTCGCGGGTGCTGTAGTCGTCCGACAGCGGCTGCGGGGCCTCGTCCTCGTCGGAGATCCGCTTCCACACCGCCGCGAAGAGCTTCCCGGCGAGCATGCCGCCGATGAGGCCGAAGAGCAGGCCGATGGGCTTGTAGCCGAGCTTGGCCAGGCCGGTCAGCTCGCTGCCGTCGCCGCGTCTCACCGGTCCTCCCGAGCGCGCGCCTCGGCGCCCGTCTCGCCCGCGTAGCCGGCGTCCTGCCCGGCGACGCGGCCGACGAACTGCTCGTTCTCGTCGGTGCCGGTCGTGCCGGCGCCGTCGGCCCCGGCGCGTTCGTCGTCGGGGCGGGCTTTCCGGTCGGGGTCGACCCCGCCCGCCTCGCGGGAGCGCGCGACGTTCGGGTCGGCTTCGACGTCCGGTTCTGGGGTCCCGTGCATGCACCGCGGGTACCCGACCACGCGGGTCCCGAACACGGAAACCGGCAGGGCCCCTGCGTGGAGGTTCAGTAGGGCCGCGAGGCCCCGCCGCCGGAGACGAGGCGCCTGCCGCCGCCGGCGCCGCGGGCGGCGCGCAGGCCCGGCAGCTGGACCGCCGACCGCGGCATCGGGCGGCGCGCCCGCAGCACGGGCCACACCGGGGACGGCGGGAAGAGGGCGTCGAGGCCGTTGGTGGCGGGCCCGCCGACGCTGGAGCGCAGCAGCTCCTCGTAGGCGTCGTACTCGGCCACGGCGGCGGCGATGTTGCCCTGCGCGAGGTGGGCCTCGATGAGGGCCCGGCGGGCGCTCTCGCGGCTGGGTGCGGCCTGCACCGCCATCTCGGCGAGCCGGACGGCCTCGGCGTGGCGGCCCGCGGCGGAGAGGCGCAGGCTGCGCTCCTCGATGGCGTGCAGCCGCAGCTGGCGGAACCGCTCGCGCTCCACCGCGATCCAGGCGGCGGTCCAGCCGGGGAGGATGTCGGCCGAGAGCAGCCCGATGTCGGGGCTGTCGGTGGCCGGGATCTCGGGCAGCGCCCGGATGAGGCCCAGGGCGTCGGCGAGGTCGACCTGGACGTCGGCCGCGAGCGAGAGCGGCCCGGTCAGGTCGCCATCGGTGAACAGCGACGGGATGCCCACCGCCGCGGCCGCCTCCACCAGCAGGTGCTGCGCGGCGGCCGCGGGGACGCCGGGCCACAGGTCGGCGGCGAGCGCCGCGTGCTCCTGGGGGCGGGGGTGGATGGCCAGATAGGCGACGAGCCTGCGGGAGTCGACCCCCAGCGGGACGGGGTTGCCGTCCGCCACGAGGGTGAACGACCCCAGCACGCGCACCGCGTGCCGGGCGCCAGGGTGCGCCTGAGTCGTGCGAGATCGTCGCTGATCGTCAGACATGGATCGTCCTGTGTAGGTGGTGTGCCCGGCTGGAGCTCGCAAGGACCCGTCGGCAGCACGACAACGCCGGAGTCCGCGAAAGCAGAGTGTTCTCCCGAGCGCCCGCGTTGCCAAGGGGCCTGTTCGTCACACTTCCGGCTGCTCAGCGGCCATCCGGGTGACGTGCGAGGCAGCCTTGATGGTACTCAAGGGATGGCGTGCACCCGAACGTGGGTGCCTCGCCCGTCCGACCACACGTGCAGCGAGTCGCACAGCTGCCGCGCGATCCAGACGCCGCGGCCGCGGGGCTCGGCCGGGTGGGGGGCCTGCAGCCCGGGCAGCGGGTCCCGCAGGGTGCCGCCGTCGTCGATTTCGCACAGCAGCCCGTGCCCGCCCGTCCACAGCGACAGCTGCGCCTCGGGCGAGCCGTGCTCCACGGCGTTGGTGGCGAGCTCGTTGACCGCGAGGACGATGTCCTCGACGCGTTCGCGCTCGTAGCCGCGGCCGGAGAGCGCCTGCTCCACGGTGACGCGCACGTCGTGCAGCTGCCAGGCGGAGAACGGCAGCACCACGTCCGGCGGGCCGAGCAGCGGCGGCTCGGCGGCGGGCCGCGCGGACAGGACCGCGCGCGGGTCGTGGTGGCCGGGGTTGTGGTGCAGCTCACCGCCGTCCAGCAGGTACGGGTGGTTGCGCCGGGCGCCGTCGAGGATCTCCAGGTAGAGCGGGAGCTCCGGGTAGAAGCAGGTGATGCGCACCGGCAGGTCGGCCAGCGCCACGTTGAGGGCGGCGTCCAGCTCGGTCCAGAAGCGGCCGTCGACGCCGTCGAGGGCGGCGGTGTGCTCGTTGAGCACGGTGACCGGCCGCCCGCGGGCGACCGACAGCGCGCGCAGCTCGAGCGCCCACCGGGCGGCGAGCGTCTGCGCGGAGGCGCCCGCCGGGCCGTCGACCGAGCGCTTGAGCCGGACCAGCCGGTCCTCGGGCGCGAGGGTGCCGCCGAAGCGGTCGGCGAGCCGGCGCTCGGTGTCCGGCTGCAGCGCGACGGCGAGGGGCTCCTCCCGCTCGGCGGCCTGCTCCACGAGCGGCGTGAGCTGGTCGAGGAGGTCGGTGGTCGACCCGTGGAAGCCCGCGGCGTGCTCCAGGCGGAGCGCGTTGGCCGAACGGGTCGTCTCGATCCTCATGCCGGTGCCTGTTCCTGTTCGGGGGAGGGCGCGGCCGGCGCAGTGGGCGGCCGGTCCGCGGGTTGTTCGCGGGGCGAGCCGTCGACCGGGGGCGTGTCGACGGGCGGCAGGTCGCTGCGGGCGTGCACGACGAGCTGGGTGGCGAACGGGGCCCCGCAGCGGTCGAGGACCCGCTGCACCCGGGGGCGGACGCCGGTCAGCACCAGCCGGTGGGCCTCGGGGAACTCCTCGGCGGCGTGGACCAGCCCGACGGCGCCCGCGACGTCGAGGAACCGCAGCGACGACAGGTCGAGGGTGATGTCGGCGGGCGCGTCCGGCAGGCGCAGCGCCTTGTCGAGGGCGGCCTCGAGGAAGCTGCGGATGCGGGGGCGGTTGCTGTGGTCGCACTCGCCCGCCACCCGGGCCGCGCCGGGACCGAGGGCGGTGATGCGCAGCAGGCCGTCGTCGTAGATGGCGGGCGAGACCACCTCGGTGCGGTGCGCGGCGCGCATCGCGTCGACGACCTCGTCGGGGTAGCGGCCGCGGTCGTAGATGCACAGGACGTGCGCGGGCCGGTCGCGGACCACCTCGTCGACGATGCGGTCGTAGTCCTCGACGCCTGCGGCGGCCTGCGCGACCGAGAAGCTGAGCCTGCCGGTGATCCGCACGGCCGGGAAGCCCGCCGCCAGCGCGGCGTCGACGCCGGCGCGCACCGCCTCGGCCGCCTCCTGCGGCGAGCGGTGCCGGTCGCCGGGGAGGATGGTGAAGCGGCCCTCCCGCAGCGGCCCGGCCACGGCCACCCCGTCGTCGGTCATCCGCTCGAGCACCCGGTCGGAGGTGCCGTCGTCGACGTAGATGACCTGCTCCCCGCGGCTCAGACCGTGGGCGAGGAACTCCGCTGCGATCTCCCACAGCTGTTCGTCGCTGACCGGAACCGCGATGGCGTGGTCGACGCCGCGGCAGTCCTCGACCGTCGTCGTCATCACGCTTCCCGGGCTAGGGCATCAACGTCGTCGAACACAGCTCCGTCGAACGCGGCGTCGTCGAACACAGCGTCACGCGCAGGACACTGTACGTCCGCCACCCGGGCGCCGGGCGCGCGTCCGGGGTGGCGGACGCCGAAGCGCATGATCGCCGCGGTGAACGGAGCCCCGCTCAGGGCGCCAGCGGCGGCAGCACCGCCTCGACGAGGTGCGGCCCCGGCTCGGCGGTGGCCCGGCGGAGGGCGGAGGCGAGCGCCTCCGCCGTGGTCACCCGCTCCCCGGGCACGCCCATCCCCGCGGCCAGCGCCACGAAGTCGAGGTCGGGCCGGTCGAGGTCGAGCAGCGCCCTGGCGCGGGCGCCGTCGCCCGCCAGGTGCGCGGCCGCGCCGGTCTGGGCGAGCTCCATGCGCAGGATCGCGTAGGCGCTGTTGTGGTAGACGACCGTGGTCACGTCCAGGCCCTCCCGGGCCTGCGTCCACAGCGCCGAGATCGTGTACATGGCGCTGCCGTCGGCCTGCAGGCACCACACCGGCCGGTCCGGGCAGGCGATCGCCGCACCCGTCGCGGCCGGCAGGCCATAGCCGATGGAGCCGCCGGTGAGCGTGAGCCAGTCGTGGCGCGGCGCGCCCGCGGTCACGGCGGGCAGCCCGAGCCCCGAGCTCACCGACTCGTCCACGACGACGGCGCCCTCCGGCAGCAGGGCGCCGACCACGGCGGCGGCGCTCTGGACGGTCAGCGGGCCGCTCGGCAGCGGCGGCCGGGCGGCCGGGGCCGGCCGCGGGGCGGTGCCCGGCGCGACCAGGTCGGCGAGCTCTTCCAGGACGGCCGTGGCGGTCCCGCCCGCGAACGCGCCCTCCTTCGGCACGAGCGCGTGCACCTCGCACCCGGCGGGCACCAGGTCGGAGGCCTTGTCCGGGTAGGCGAAGAACGACACCGGGCGCCGCGCGCCGGCCAGCACGAGGTGGCGCGCGCCGGCGAGCTGCCCGACGGCGACGTCGACGACGTAGCCGAGCCGGTCGACGGGGGCGACGCCCGCACCCCGCTCGAGGCGGGGCGGGAACGTCTCGGCGAGCACCCGGGCCCCGGTGGCGGCGGCGATGCGGTCGGCGGCCGCGAGCCCGGCGGCGCGGGTGGCGTCGCCGCCGACGAGCAGCACGCACGGCTCCCCGGACGTGAGCGCGGCCGCGGCCGCGCGGACGGCGTCCGGGTCGGCCGCGGGCGGCGCGGGCGGCGGGACCGGCGGCGCGGGGACGCCGCCCGGGCTCCAGCTCACGTCGGCCGGGAGCACGAGCGTCGCCACCTGCCCGGCCTTGGCTGCGGCCACCGCCTCGGCGGCGTCGGCGCCGACCTCGGCCGGGCTGGTGGTCGTGCGCACCCAGCCGGACACCGCGCCCGCGATCGCGTGGATGTCGGACTGCAGCGGGGCGTCCAGCGGCGCGTGGGTGGTGGCGTGGTCGCCGACGACGTTGACCACCCCGGTGCCCGCCCGGCGCGCGTTGTGGAGGTTCGCGAGGCCGTTGGCCAGGCCGGGGCCGAGGTGGAGCAGGGTGGCGGCGGGCCGCTCGGCCATCCGGGCGTACCCGTCGGCGGCGCCGGTCGCGACCCCCTCGAACAGGGTGAGCACGGCCCGCATCCGGGCCACCCCGTCGAGGGCGGCGACGAAGTGCATCTCCGAGGTGCCCGGGTTGGCGAAGCAGGTGTCGACCCCGCCGTCGAGCAGCGACCCCAGCAGCGCCTGGGCCCCGCTCGCGGTCGGCGTGTGCACCGGCGCCCGGCTCACGCCTGCACGCTCACGGAGGTGGTGGGGGAGTTGCGCAGGGTCTGCAGGACCACGCAGTAGCGCTCGGTGAGCCGGATGAGCGTGTCGATCTCGTCCTGGCTCGCGGTGGTGTCGAGGTCGAAGCGCAGGCGGATCTCGCGGAACCCGACCGGGGCGTCCTTGGCCACGCCGAGGGTGCCGCGGAAGTCGAGGTCGCCCTCGGCGTGCACGGTGCCCGACGCCTGCAGCCCCAGCGATGTGGCCACGGCCCGCAGCGTGACGCCCGCGCAGGCGACGAGCGCCTCGAGCAGCATGTCGCCCGAGCACAGCTGGGTGCCGTCGCCGCCGGTGGCCGGGTGCAGGCCGGCCTCGGCGAGCGCCGTGGCGGTGCGCACCCGGCAGGCCACGCCGCTGCCGTCGAGCTCGCCGTCCGCGGTGAGGGTGACCACGGCCGCGTCGGGGTCCTCCCGGTAGCGGGCCTTCAGCGGCGCCTGCAGCTCGCGGAGGGTGGTGGCGTCGATCCCGGTTCGTTCCATGGGCTGCATCGTGCCTCCCGCCGGCGCGGGGCGCGACGGCCTGTGGCCCAGCCCGCTGTGCGCCCCGCCCGGGCTGCGTAGGCTCGGTCGGGTGGCCGAACCGTCGCTGACCAGCCTGCTCGGCCGGGTTGGCCGGGACCGCGTGCTCACGGTCCCGAACCTGCTGAGCCTGCTGCGCCTCGCCGGGGTGCCGCTGTTCGTGTACCTGCTGCTGGTGCCCGGCGGCGCGGAGTGGGGCGCCGACATCTGGGCGATCGTCGTGCTCGCGATCGGCGGCATCACCGACTGGCTCGACGGCAAGCTCGCCCGCCTGCTCGGCCAGTACAGCGCGCTCGGGGCCCTGTTGGACCCCGCGGTGGACCGGCTGTACATCCTCGCCGCGCTGCTGGCGCTGGGCGTCCGCGACGTCGTGCCGTGGTGGGCGGTCGCCGCGCTCGTCGCGCGCGACCTGGTGCTGGGCGCGACCCTGCCGGTGCTGCGCTCGCGCGGCTACGGGGCCTACCGGGTGACCTACCTGGGTAAGGGCGCCACGTTCCTGCTGTTGTACGCGTTCCCCCTCCTGCTCGCCGCCCAGGCGGAGGGGTGGTTCGCCGACCTCGCCCGCCCGTTCGCCTACGCGTTCGCCGTGTGGGGCACCGCGCTCTACCTCTACACCGGCCTGCTCTACCTGGCGCAGTTCGTCCGCGCGCTGCGCACGCCGCCCGTCCCCGTCGACCCGGGGCCCGTCGACGCCGGGCCCGTCGACGCCGGGTCCGTCGACGCCGGGTCCGCCGACGCCGGGTCCGCGGCCGCCGCCCGGGCGGCTCCCGAGGGCTGAGCCGGGTCGGGCACGGGTGCGCGGGCGGTGCCGCGTGGATCACGCCAACCCCGCCGACCACGACCCGCGGGCACGGCCTACTCTTTCGGCGTGATCCCCGAGGACCTCCGCTACACCGAAGCCCACGAGTGGGTGCGCGACCTGGGGGACGGGCTGGTTCGGATCGGCATCACCGACCACGCCCAGTCCCAGCTCGGCGACGTCGTCTTCGTGCAGCTGCCCGCCGTCGGCGACGAGGTCACGGCCGGAGCGTCCGTGGGGGAGGTCGAGTCCACCAAGTCGGTCTCGGACATCTACTCGCCCGTCTCCGGCACGGTCACGGCCGTCAACGAGGCCCTCGAGGCCAACCCCGAGCTGGTCAACTCCGGCCCGTACGACGAGGGGTGGATGCTGGAGGTCCGGCTCGCGGAGGGCGCCACCGGCCTTCCCGACAACCTCCTCGACGCCGCCGCGTACCGGGAGTTGACCGAGGGCTGACCGCGCCTTCCGCGCCGACGGCTGCGCGGTAGGTTTGCGGTATCAGGCGCCGCCGCGCGCACCCGCCCGAGCGGCGTCACACTTGTTGTACGTGAAGAGCAGGGCACCCCACTCGCCCACCCATCAGGAGGAGACCCCGAGGTGACCACGAACGACGGGCCCGGCGTACCCCCGGAGCGCTCCCCGGAGACCACCTCGGTCTTCCGCGCGGACTTCCTCTCCGAGGCCGACTCCCAGGCCCAGGACCAGCCGGTCTCCGGTGTCGAGTCGCTGCCCGCCGGCTCGGCCCTGCTGGTCGTCAAGCGCGGCCCGAACGCGGGCTCGCGCTTCCTGCTCGACCGCCCGTCCACGAGCGCGGGCCGTCACCCGGACAGCGACATCTTCCTCGACGACGTCACGGTGTCCCGGCGCCACGCGGAGTTCCGCAACGACCACGGCGAGTTCATCGTCGTCGACGTCGGCAGCCTCAACGGCACCTACGTCAACCGGGAGCCGGTCGACACCGCGGTCCTGGCCAACGGCGACGAGGTGCAGATCGGGAAGTTCCGGCTGGTGTTCCTCACCGGGCCGCGCGAGTCCGGGCCGAGGGGCTAGCTCCGGCTCACCCCGCCGACGCGCGCCGCGACCCGTCCGGAGTCGGGCGCCGGCTGGGTGCGCCGTGTAGCGTCGGGAAGCGCAGGACCGCGAGGAGGAGCGATAGCGATGAGCGAGATGCGCGTCGTGGGGGTACGGGTCGAACTGCCCGCCAACCAGCCGATCCTCCTGTTGCGGGAGACCACGGGCGACCGGTACCTGCCGATCTGGATCGGATCGGTGGAGGCCACCGCGATCGCGCTGGAGCAGCAGGGCGTCAAGCCGGCCCGGCCGCTCACGCACGACCTGCTCAAGGACGTGATCAACGCCCTGGGCCGCCGCCTGGAGCTGGTGCGGATCACCGACCTGCAGGAGGGCACCTTCTACGCGGAGCTGGTGTTCGACGGCGGCATCACGGTGTCGGCGCGCCCCAGCGACTCGGTCGCGCTCGCTCTGCGGATCGGGGTGCCGATCCACGCCGAGGAGAGCGTCCTCGCCGAGGCCGGGCTGATCATCCCGGACGAGCAGGAGGACGAGGTCGAGAAGTTCCGCGAGTTCCTCGACTCGATCACGCCCGAGGACTTCCGCGGCGCCCAGCCGTAACCCTCCACCATCCGGCGGCGCGCCGCGTTGACCAGGCGCGCGGAGGCTCATATCGTCGGATGTCTCGTAGCCCGTCGGTTCCGGCCCTGCCCCCCGGAGGTCGGAATCGGGCTCCGGCGGAAGGAGTTCGGTGGAGCAGCCGCCGTCCGGCGCGCCCGAGCAGGGCGAGCTCTTCCCCGATCCGTTGCTCGGTGAAGGGCTCGACGGCCTGCCCGACCAGCTCGTCGGTTTCCGCGGACCGACCGCGTGCCAGGTCGTCGGGATCACCTACCGGCAGCTGGACTACTGGGCGCGCACCGGGCTCGTCGTGCCCTCGATCCGCGGTGCCGCGGGCTCCGGCTCGCAGCGGTTGTACTCGTTCAAGGACGTCCTCGTCCTGAAGGTGGTCAAGCGCCTGCTCGACGCCGGGGTGTCGCTGCAGAACATCCGCGTGGCCGTCGAGCACCTGCGCCGCCGCGGCATCCGCGACCTCGCGGGCATCACCCTGTTCTCCGACGGCACCACCGTCTACGAGTGCGCGTCGCCCGAGGAGGTCGTCGACCTGCTGCGCGGCGGCCAGGGCGTGTTCGGCATCGCCGTGGGCGGGGCCATGAAGGAGATCAGCGGGTCCATCAAGGACTTCCCGGTGGAACGGGCCGACGGCGGCACCGTCGACGACGCCCCTGAGGACGAGCTGTCCCGCCGCAGGGCGCGGCGCGCCATCAGCTGATCCGAGGCCGCGCCCCGTGGACGAGGACCTACGGGAGCGGGGCCGCTCGGCGTACCGGCAGCGCGAGTGGGCGATGGCCCACGAGCTCCTGGCGGCGGCGGACCGTGCCTCGCCGCTCCCCGTGGACGACCTCGAGCTGCTGGTGACCAGCGCCTACCTGGTGGGGCGCGACGAGACGGGCGACGACCTGGCCGCCCGCGCCTACCGCGAGCTGGTGCGCGCCGCGCCCACCCGCGCGGCGCGCCACGCATTCTGGCTGGGCATCCAGCTGCTGCTGCGCGGCGAACCCGTGCGCGGCGGGGGGTGGCTCGCGCGGGCGCGGCGCCTCGTCGACGAGGGGGGCGGCGACTGCGTGGAGCGCGGCTACCTGCTCGTCCCGGCCGCCCTCCAGGCCCTCGAGGAGGGTGACGCCACCACCGCTCGGGAGCGCGCGCAGCGGGCCACCGCGATCGGGGAGCGCTTCGACGACCCCGACCTGGTCGCGATGGGGCGGCTCGGCGTGGGCCAGGCGCTGATCGCCGCGGGGGAGGCGGGCGCTGCGGTGGCGGAGCTGGACGAGGCGATGATCGCGGTCACCGCGGACGAGGTCTCCCCGGTCGTCGCGGGCATCGTCTACTGCGCCGTGATCGAGGCCTGCCAGGAGGTGTTCGACCTGCGCCGCGCCCAGGAGTGGACCGCGGCGCTCGCGCACTGGTGCGCCACGCAGCCGGACCTCGTGCCCTACCGCGGGCAGTGCATGGTGCACCGGGTCGAGATCATGCTGGTGCACGGCGCGTGGCCGGACGCGCTCGACGAGGCCCGGCGCGCCTGTGAACGGCTCGCCGGCCACCCCGCGGCGGGATCGGCCTGCTACCAGCTCGCGGAGGTGCACCGGCTGCGCGGGGAGTACGAGGCGGCGGAGGAGGCCTACCACCGGGCGAGCCGCTGGATCCCCGCTCCGCAGCCCGGGCTCGCGCTGCTGCGGGCGGCCCGCGGCCAGGTCGACGCCGCCGCCGCGATGCTCGCCCCGGTGCTCGCGGAGGCGACCGCGTTCGTCGCCCGGTCGCGGCTGCTCGCCGCCCACGTCGAGATCATGATCGCGGCGGACGACGTGGCCGCGGCCCGCGCGAGCGCCGACGAGCTGTCCGCGATCGCCGGCGACGTCGACGCCCCGCTGCTGCGGGCGATGGCCGCGCACGCCACCGGCGCCGTCCTCGTCGCCGAGCACGATCCGGGCGCGTGGGAGGCGCTGCGCCGCGCCTGGCGAGAAGACCGTCGCCCGGCACGTGAGCAACATCTTCGCCAAGCTCGGGGTGTCCTCGCGGGCGGCGGCCACCGCGTACGCCTACGAGCACGGGTTGGTCTAGCGCGGGCTGCGGCGTCCGCGGTACCCGCCGTGGCGCCGAGGACGATCGCACTGGCGTCGGCCGCGGTGTCGGCCGCGCTGTTCGTCGGCGTCGCGGCGGCCGTCGCGGGCCCGTGGTGGACGGGGCTCGCCCGATGGCGCTGGCCGCCATCCCGGTGGGCACGGCCGCCGGCGACGCGGTCCGCAGCCGCCGCGAGCTCGTCGTCGCGCTCGAGGACCGGGCGCGCCGGGCCGGAGGAGGCCCTGGAGCAGGAGGCTGGGCGGCGGGTGGCCGACGAACGCCTGCACATCGCGCGGGACGTGCACGACCTCGTCGCCCACCACATCGCGGTCGTCAACGTCCAGGCCGGGGTGGCCGCCCACGTGCTCGCGGACCGCCCCGACGCCGCGCGGGAGGCGCTCGGCCACGTGACCGAGGCGAGCAGGGCGGCCCTCGACGAGCTGGGATCGCTGATCGGCGTGCTGCGGGGCTCCGACGAATCCGCGCCGAGCACACCGACGACCACCGCCCCCACGCCGGGGCTCGCCGACCTGGAGCGGCTGGTCGCCGCGGCCGAGGTGACCGGGCTGCGGGTCGACCGCGAGGTGGTCGGCGCCCCGCGTGAGCTGCCGCCCGCCGTCGACGTCTCGGCCTACCGCATCGTGCAGGAGGCGCTGACCAACGCGGGCAGGCACGGGGCCGGCCGCGCCCGGCTCATCCTGACCTACGCGCCGCAGCAGCTGGAGATCGAGATCCGCAACCGGATCGCGCTTGCCCGCGCGGCCGGACCGGCCACGGGCTCGTCGGCATGCGGGAACGGGTTGCCGCGATCCGGGGCGAGATGACGGCCGGGCCCGGCCGCGACGGCGAGTTCGCCGTCCGGGTACGGGTGCCGCTGCCCGGGGAGGCCCCGTGACCGTCCGGGTCGTGCTCGCCGACGACCAAGCCCTCATCCGGGGCGGGTTCCGGGCGCTCGTCGAGTCGGCCGACGACATGGAGGTCGTGGGGGAGGTCGACAACGGGGCCGACGCGGTCGCGGTGGTGCGCGAGACCCGCCCGGACGTCGTCCTGATGGACGTCCGGATGCCCGGGGTGGACGGGCTGGCGGCCACCCGGGCGATCACCGGGGACGCCGACCTCGCCGCCGGCCGCGTGCTGGTCTCACCACGTTCGAGATCGACGAGTACGTGTTCCAGGCGCTGCGCGCCGGCGCCAGCGGCTTCCTCGGCAAGGGCGCCACCGGCGCGGGAGCTGCTCGACGGGATCCGGCTCGTGGCGCGGGGCGAGGCGCTGCTGTCGCCCACGGCGACCCGGACGCTCATCGCCCGGTTCCTCGCGCAGCCGCAGCGGTGGGACGGGGCCGTCCCGGACCGGTTCCATGGCGAAGCTCGGCGCCCGCGACCGGGCGCAGGTCGTGGTGATGGCCTACCAGTCCGGCCTGGTCCGCGGCCCGGACTGATCGCCTACCGCGTCGGCGGTACGCCGGGATGCCCGGACGCGGACGACGCCGGGCACGGCCGCCCGCCGGAACGCTCGCCGGCATGACCGAAACCCGGGACAAGCTGGTCGGCCCCCTGCGGCGGGTGCTCGTGCTCATGCACATGACGACCGCGTTCGGCTGGCTGACGTGCGCCCTCGCGGTGCTGCTGCTGACGTTCCACGGCGCGACCCCGACCGATCAGGACGACCGGCTCGCGGTGTCGGCCGCCGTCGCCCACCTCGACGACGACCTCCTCGCCGACTTCTCGTTCATGACCGTCTACACCGGGCTGGTGCTGGCCGGGCTCTCGCACTGGGGTTTCACCCGGTTCTGGTGGGTCGCCGTGAAGCTGGCGCTCGCCATCGGCCTCGCGCTCGGCGGCAGGGCGCTCCACACCGCGTTCCTGGCCGACGACACCGCGGCCCGCACCGGGACCGTCGACCTCCGGCTGGTGGGCGCCGAGGTGCTGATGGTCGCGGCGATCGCGGTGATGGCCTGGATCGCGCGCACCAAGCCGTGGGGCCGGATCAGGGCGCAGCGGGGCCCGGCCCGGCCGTGGGGTCACCCCGCGCTGTACGCGGTCGCCATCGCCACACCGGTGCTGGACTACGTCACCGACCTGCCGCTGCAGGCGATCCCGGCCGCCGTCGTGCTCGGCCACCGGGCGAGGGAGCTCCTGCGAGCGCAGACCCGCACTGGGTAGAACCACCCATCCGCCGGCGTGGGTCCTTCGCCCGATGCCCCCGCCCCCGCGCGCCGCCTAGTGTCGCCCGATCGACGGCGGGAGGCGCCATGAACACCAGGCGGAGCACGCGGGAGACCCTGCTTTCGGGGCTCCCGGTCACCGAGCGGCGGCGGACCTGCGCGGGGGTGCCGACCGCCGTGCTGGAGGGGGCGCGGGAACGCCGCTGGTCCTGCTGCACGGGCCCGGCGAATTCGCCGCGTCGTGGCTGCCCGTGCTGCCCCGGCTGGCCCGCCACCACCGGCTCGTCGTGCCCGACCTGCCCGGCCACGGGGCGTCGGGCGGTGGCCCGCTCGCCGCCGAACGCGTGCTCGACTGGCTCGACGAGCTCGTCGGCGCGGCCTGCCCGGCCCCGCCGGTGCTGGTCGGCAAGACGATCGGCGGGGCGATCGCGGCCCGGTACGCCGCGCAGAACCGCCGCGAGCTCGCCGCGCTCGTGCTCGTCGACACCCTCGGGCTCGCCGCGTTCGAGCCGGCCCCGCGGTTCGGGCTGGCGCTGCACCGGTTCCTCGGCGACCCGACGCCGCGCACCTACGAGCGCCTCATGGAGTTCTGCGCGTTCGACCTCGACCGGGTGCGCGCGAACATCGGGCGCCGCTGGGACGCCTACGCCGCATACGCGGTCGAACTGGCCGCCGACCCGCAGGTCCAGGCTGCGCTCGGCGGGCTCATCGGGCAGTTCGCGGCGGCGCCGATCCCGGCCGAGGAACTCGCCCGCATCGGCGCACCCACCGCTCTCGTCTGGGGCCGCCACGACCTCGTGACCCCGCTCGCGGTCGCCGAGGCCGCGAGCGCCGCCCACGGGTGGCCGCTGCACGTGGCCGAGGACGCGGGCGACGACCCCGCCCTTGACCAGCCCGGCGCGTTCGTCGACGCGCTGCGGTCCGCGGTCGGAACGGTGGTAGTGCCGTGAACGGGGCCGTGAACGGGGCCGTGAGCGGGTTCGACGTCATCGTGGTCGGCGCCCGGTGCGCCGGGTCGCCGACGGCCATGCTGCTCGCCCGGATGGGCCACCGGGTCCTGCTCGTCGACCGGGCGAGCTTCCCGAGCGACACCGTCTCGACCCACCTCGTCCACGCCCCCGGCGTGGCGGCGCTGCGGCGGTGGGGCCTGCTGGAGCGGGCGGTGGCGGGCAGCCCGCCGATCGACACCTACGCGTTCGACTTCGGCCCGTTCACCATCACCGGCAGGCCCGGCACCGGGTACGCGCCGCGGCGGACCGTCCTCGACACGGCGCTCGTCGCCGCGGCGGCCGCGGCCGGGGCGGAGGTGCGGGAGCGGTTCACCGTCTCGGAGCTGGTCGTCGACGACGGCCGGGTCACCGGGATCCGCGGCCACTGCGCGGGCGGGCGCACCGTCACCGAGCGGGCTGCCGTGGTCGTCGGGGCCGACGGGCTGCACTCGCTCGTCGCCCGCACCGTGCGGCCGCACGGCTACCACGAGAAGCCGCGCCTGCTGTGCGGCTACTACGCCTACTGGAGCGACCTGCCGACGGACGGCCGTTTCGAGACCTACGACCGCCCGGAGCGGGCCTTCGCCGCATGGCCGACCAACGACGACCTGATGCTGGTCATCGCGGGCTGGCCGTACCGCGAGTTCGCGGCGAACCGGGGCGACGTCGAGGGCAACTACCTCGCCACCCTCGAGACGGTGCCCGCGTTCGCCGACCGCCTGCGCGGCGCCCGGCGCGAGACCCGGATCGTCGGGACGGCGGTGCCGAACTACTTCCGCACGCCACACGGTCCGGGCTGGGCGCTCGTCGGGGACGCCGGGTACAACAAGGACTTCATCACCGCGCAGGGCATCCAGGACGCCTTCCGCGACGCCGAGCTCGTCGCCACGGCCCTGCACGAGGCCTTCACGGGCGCCGCCACCTACGACGCCGCGATGGAGCGCTACCGGGCGGTCCGCGACGAGGCGCTGCCGATCTACGAGTTCACCACCTCGCTCGCCGCGCTCGAGCCGCCCCCGCCCGAGCTCGCGCGGCTGCTCGCCGCGGTGAGCGGCGAGCAGGCCACGATGGACGCGTTCGCGCAGGTGGCGACCGGGGTGACATCGCCCGCCGAGTTCTTCTCCGACGAGAACGTCGGGCGGATCCTCGCCGCGGCGAGCCGCGGGGTCGAGACCCCGCCGCGGCGGTAACATGTGCGCCGCAGTCGCCGAACTCGCGCGGGAGAGTCCCGGTCCCGGCCGGGCGCCGAAGGAGCAACTCCTCCCCGGAACCTCTCAGGCACCAGGACCGCGCGGGCGAGACGCCTCTGGAAAGCGACGGGCATGCCCGTCCGCCGACGGGGAAAGCCCTGGTGCCGCCGGGGCGAATCTCTCAGGCGCCCGGCGACCGGGCGGGGACAGAGGGGGAGGCAGAACGACCCTGCCCCGCGCGCCGCCTGGAGGATCCCGTGCCCGACCGACCCACCCTCTCCGAACTGGAGCGCGGCACCCCCTTCGTCGACCGCCACATCGGGCCCCGCCCCGCGGAGGTCGACAAGATGCTCGAGGCCGTCGGGGCGGCCTCGCTCGACGAGCTGGCCGCCGCGGCCGTTCCCGACAGCATCCGCGACCGGGAGCCGGTCCGCTCCAGCCTGCCGCCCGCGGCCACCGAGACCGAGGTGCTCGCCGAGCTGCGGGCGCTCGCCGCGCGCAACACGGTGACGGTCCCGATGATCGGGCTGGGTTACTCCGGCACCGTCACCCCCGCGGTGATCCGCCGGAACGTGCTGGAGAACCCGGCCTGGTACACCGCCTACACCCCGTACCAGCCGGAGATCAGCCAGGGCCGGCTGGAGGCGCTGCTGACGTTCCAGACGATGGTGGCCGACCTCACCGGGCTGCCGGTGGCAGGCGCCTCGCTGCTGGACGAGGCCACGGCGGCGGCCGAGGCGATGACCCTGCTGCGCCGCGCGGGGTCGTCGCGGTCGCCGCGGTTCGTCGTGGACGCCGACACCCTGCCGCAGACGCTCGAGGTGCTGCGCACCCGGGCCGAGCCGCTGGGCATCGAGCTCGTCGTCACCGACCTCGCCGACGGGCTGCCCGAGGGGGAGATGTTCGGGCTGCTGCTGAGCTACCCCGGCGCGTCCGGCGCGGTCCGCGACCCGTCCGCGCTGATCGAGGCCGCGCACGAGCGCGGCGCACTGGTGGCGGTGGCGGCCGACCTGCTCGCGCTCACCCTCCTCACCCCGCCCGGGGAGCTGGGGGCGGACGCGGTCGTGGGCACCACCCAGCGGTTCGGGGTGCCGCTCGGCTTCGGCGGGCCGCACGCGGGCTACCTGTCGGTGCGGGAGAAGTTCACCCGCCAGCTGCCCGGCCGGCTGGTCGGCCTGTCGCGCGACGCGGACGGCAACCCGGCGCTGCGGCTCGCCCTGCAGACCCGCGAGCAGCACATCCGCCGCGAGAAGGCGACCTCCAACATCTGCACCGCGCAGGTCCTGCTCGCCGTCGCCGCCGCCTGCTACGCCGTCTACCACGGCCCCGACGGGCTGCGCCGGATCGCCCAGCGCACCCACCGCATGGCGGCGGTGCTCGCCGCCGGGCTGCGGGCCGGCGGGATCGAGGTCGTGCACGACGAGTTCTTCGACACCGTGCTGGCCCGGGTGCCCGGCCGGGCCGAGCAGGTGGTGGAGGCCGCGCACGCCGCGGGCATCGCGCTGCGGCGCCCCGGGCTCGGCGCGCCGCCCGACACCGTCGGAATCGCCTGCTCCGAGGTCACCACGGTCGCGCACCTGCAGGCCGTGTGGTCGGCGTTCGGGGTCTCGGCCGACGCCGCCGAGCTCGACGCGGCCACCGAGGACGCCCTGCCCGCCGGCCTGCGCCGGGAGTCGGAGTACCTCACCCACCCGGTGTTCCACGAGCACCGCAGCGAGACCTCGCTGATGCGGTGGCTGCGCCGCCTCGCCGACGCCGACCTCGCGCTCGACCGCACGATGATCCCGCTGGGCTCGTGCACGATGAAGCTCAACGCGGCGGTCGAGATGGAGCCGATCACCTGGCCGGAGTTCGCGAACCTGCACCCGTTCGCCCCGGAGGCCGACGCGGCGGGCACGTTGCAGCTGATCTCCGACCTGGAGCGCTGGCTCGCCGAGCTCACCGGCTACGCCGCGGTGTCGCTGCAGCCCAACGCCGGCAGCCAGGGCGAGCTCGCCGGGCTGCTCGCGATCGCGGCCTACCACCGCAGCCGCGGGGAGGGGCATCGCGACGTGTGCCTCATCCCGGCGAGCGCGCACGGCACGAACGCCGCGTCGGCGGTCATGGCGGGCATGCGGGTGGTCGTGGTGGGTACCGCGCCCTCCGGGGACGTCGACCTCGACGACCTGCACGCCAAGATCGCCGAGCACGGCCCGAACCTGGCCGCTCTCATGATCACCTACCCGTCGACGCACGGCGTCTACGAGGCGCGGGTCCGCGAGGTGTGCGACGCGGTGCACGCCGCGGGCGGGCAGGTCTACGTCGACGGCGCGAACCTGAACGCGCTGGTCGGGCTCGCGCGGCCGGGCGCGTTCGGCGGCGACGTGAGCCACCTGAACCTGCACAAGACGTTCTGCATCCCGCACGGCGGTGGTGGTCCGGGCGTCGGGCCGGTGGCGGTGGCCGAGCACCTGGTGCCGTTCCTGCCGGGCCGCGGGGAGGTCGGCCCGGTGTCGGCGGCCCCCTACGGCAGCCCGCTGGTGCTGCCGATCTCGTGGGCGTACCTGCGGCTCATGGGGCTCGACGGGCTGCGGCGGGCCACGCTCACCGCGGTGCTGGCCGCGAACTACGTCGCTGCGCGGCTGGGTGAGCACTACCCGGTGCTGTACACGGGGGAGCGGGGCCACGTCGCCCACGAGTGCATCCTCGACCTGCGCGGGATCACCAAGGAGAGCGGCGTCACCGTCGACGACGTCGCGAAGCGGCTCGCCGACTACGGTATCCACGCCCCGACCATGTCGTTCCCGGTGGCGGGCACGCTCATGGTGGAGCCCACCGAGAGCGAGGACCTCGCCGAGATCGACCGCTTCGTCGACGCGATGATCGGCATCCGCAAGGAGATCGAGCGCGTGGCGTCGGGGGAGTGGCCGGTCACGGACAACCCGCTGCGCGGCGCCCCGCACACCGCGGCGTGCCTGACCGACAAGTGGGACCACCCGTACTCGCGCGAGATCGCCGCCTACCCGATGGGCGGCACCCCGGGGGTGCACGACCGGAAGGTGTGGCCGCCGGTGCGGCGCATCGAGGGCGCCTACGGCGACCGGAACCTGGTGTGCAGCTGCCCTCCGGTGGAGGCGTACTCCTCCTGAGCCTCCTCGGACGGGTGGGGCGAGTGGACGGGCGGGTCCCCTCCGCCCCACCCGTCCGTAGCGAGGACGGTCGGGTAGCGCTGCGTGATACATGTGATCGTCACCATTGTCAATGAATCATTGACGCCATCCGATCGCCAACGAATCGATGACGCTCGGTGGCTCCGCCACGGCGAGCGGGGGAGGGGCTAGCGGGAGAGGGCGGCGCGGGCGACCGCCCGGGTGCGACGGGGGTCGGTGAGCAGGTCGGTGTTGTCGGCGTGCTGGTCGACGGCGCCGACCCGGGGCAGCGCGGCCACCGCCGGGTCGGAGACGGCGGCGAGGAGGGCGTCGGCGAACCGGTCGGCCTTGAGGACCCGGAACGGGCGGGCGAAGTACGGGCGCGTGGCCGGGTCGACCGGCGGGGCGAGGCCGGTGTCGTTCTGGGCGGTGGCGAGGGCCTCGTAGGCGGTGGCGAGGTGGCGTTCGCGCTCGCGCCACGTGCCGGCGGCGAGGGCGCCGCGCAGGACGGGGCCGAGGGTCGCGGCGAGGGGGAGGGCGGCGAACGCGCTGCCGAGCCACTTGCCGTAGGGCGGGTAGCGGCGGTGCAACAGCAGGGCGAGCCGGATGAGGTCGCGGACGAGGCGGGCGGCGACGACGGCGGACCCGAGCTCGTCGCCGACCTCGCCCGCGCGGCCCACGAACGCCTCCTCCTGCGCGATGCGCTCCCATTGGCAGGCGAGCACGTAGCGCCACACGTCGGGCGGGTACCAGGCGAGCGCGGCGCGCAGCCCGGTGAGCTCGCCGAGGCCGTCGTGGAAGACGGCGCCCGCGGTGGCCTCGGCGAGGGCCTGGGTGGGCAGCGCGAGCCAGTCGGTGGCGTCGAGGCCGGCGCGTGGGTCGACGCCGAGCCGGTCGTGGCACCACGCCTCGACGGTGGTGATCGCGACGCGGTGGCGGACCGGGCCGTCGGTGGTGGCCATGCGGCCCACGTGGTCGCCCTCGACGGCCTCGAAGTGGGTGGGCCAGCCGCGGAAGGTGCGCGGGAGGCGCTCGGAGAGGCGGCGGTCCAGCTCGGGGATGCGGTCGGCGTCGGCGGGTGCGACGAAGACCTCGAGGCGCGGGCCCCACTCGTGGTCGGCGGAGCGCGGGGTGTCGAAGCCGAGGACCTCGGAGCCGGGGCCGATGCGGGCGGCGGAGTGCCGGACGCCGTGGAGGAGCGGCCGGACGGCTTCGGAGTAGAAGGCGCGGGACAGCTGGAGGCCGGGGAGGAACACAGGTCCGATCGTGGCGGTGGGGCTCCGGTCTGGCACCCGGTTTCCGCCCCTTCCTGCACCCTCTCCTGTGTCAATGATTCATTGACGCCTACCGATCGTCAATCACAGATTGACGATCGAGAACGGCCTCGACGGCCGAGCCGTCGCCGGCCGGGGGAGCGGGGCGTCAGCCGCGGCGCTCGCGGGCGTGGGTGGCGTCGCGGACCTCGCCGACGTAGTTCTCGACGAGGTCTTCGAGCGCGACGATGCCCGCGGTCTCGCCCTGCGGGCCGACGACGCGGCCGAGGTGGGCGCGGGCGCGGCGGAGCACGGCGAGCGCCTCGTCGAGCCGCACGGTGCTGGGCACCTCGGGCAGGGTGCGCACGCGCGCGGCCGGCACGGCGGCCGCGGGGTCGTCGGCGAGGTCGAGGATGTCCTTGACGTGCAGGTACCCGGCGAGGTCGCCGGACGCCGCGCGCACCGGGAAGCGGGAGTAGCCGGTCTCGGCGACGGCGTCGGCCACGTCGCCGACGGTGGGCTCGGCCGGGAGCGTCACCAGGTCCGACACGGGCACGAGCGCGTCGGCCACGGTGGCCTCGGCGGAGTTGAGGGCGCGGGTGAGGCGGCGGGACTCGTCGTCGTCGAGCAGGCCCTCCCGGCCGGACTCGGCGATGAGGTCGGCGAGCTCGCCGGAGGTGAACGACGCCTCCAGCTCGTCGCGCGGCTCCACCTTGAGCAGCCGCAGGACGCTGTTGGCGATGAGGTTGAACAGCTCGATGAGCGGCCGCATGACGGTGGTGAACACCAGGAACGGCGGCACGAGCAGGATCGCGGTGCGCTCGGGCCCGGCGATGGCGATGTTCTTGGGCACCATCTCGCCGAGCAGGATGTGCGCGACGACGACGATCGCGAGCGAGATCGTGAAGGCGATCGGGTGGACCAGGGCGTCCGGCAGCCCGAGCCACAGCGTGGGCCGTTCGATCAGGTGGGCGACGGCGGGTTCGCCGAGGCGGCCGAGCAGGAGCGAGCTGATGGTGATCCCGAGCTGGGAGGCGGCCAGCATGCGGGACAGGTCGGCGTGGGCCCGCAGCACGGTGCCCGCGGCCGCGGTGCCCTCGGCGGCCATCGCCTCGAGCCGGTCCCGCCGCGCGGAGATGAGGGCGAACTCGGCGCCGACGAAGAACGCGTTGGCGCCGAGCAGCGCGACGGCGGCCAGCAGGGCCAGCAGGTCCGCGTTCACGGGGCCTCCTCCGGGGGCCGGGCCAGGCGCAGTTCGGCGATCCGGTTGCGGTCCCGCCGCACGACGGTGAGCCGCCACCCGTCGACCTCGACCTCCTCGCCCACGTCGGGGATGCGCCCGAGGCGGGTCAGGACGAGGCCGGCGAGGGTCTCGTAGTCACCGGGGGGCATCTGGAAGCCGGTGGCGTCGGCCACCTCGTCGTCGCGGAGCAGCCCGGACACCAGCCAGCTGCCCCGGCCGAGCGGGCGCACCGTGGACTGCTCGGCGCGGTCGTGCTCGTCGCGGACGTCACCGACGATCTCCTCGACGAGGTCCTCGAGCGTGACGATGCCCGCGGTGCCGCCGTACTCGTCCACCACGACCGCGAGCTGGAACCCGGAGTTGCGCAGCCGTGTGAGCAGCTCGTCGCCGTCGAGCGAGCCGGGCACGGTGGGCACCGGCTGGACGAGCGTGCCCACGCGGACGCGGCCGCGCTCGGCGGGCGGGATCCCGAACGCCTGCTTGACGTGCACGACGCCGAGCACGGCGTCGGGGTCGCTGTTGTGCACCGGGAAGCGGGAGATGCCGGTGCGCCGGGCGAGCGCCACCATGTCCGCGACGGTGGCGTCGGCGGAGAGCGACTCCACGCGGACCCGCGGGGTCATGAGGTCCTCGGCCACGCGGTCGCTGAATCGCAGCGACCGGTCCAGCAGCGTGGCGGTGCCCGCGTCGAGCGTGCCGTGCTCGGCGCTCGCGCGGACGAGGGAACTGAGCTCGCGCGCCGTGCGGGCGGAGCGCAGCTCCTCGGCGGGTTCGACGCCGAGGCGGCGCACCACGGCGTTGGCGGCGCTGTTGAGGCCGTTGATGAGCCACCGGAACGCGTGGGCGAACGAGCTCTGCAGCCAGACGACGGCGCGCGCGGTGCGCAGCGGCCCCGCGATGGCGAGGTTCTTCGGCACGAGCTCGCCGAACACCATCGACAGCGTGGTGGCGAGCAGCAGCGCGAGGACGGTGGCGGTGCCCCCGGCGAGGCCGGGGGACAGGCCGATGGCCTCGAGGCCGGGGCGGAACAGCGACGCGATGGCGGGCTCGGCGATGTAACCGGTGACGAGCGTGGTGACGGTGATGCCGAGCTGGCTGCCCGACAGCTGGAACGACAGGGTGCGGTGGGCCCGTTGCACCGCGCGGGCGCGCCGGTCGCCGACCTCGGCGACGTGCGCGTCGACCTGGCTGCGCTCCAGCGCGGTGAGGGCGAACTCCGAAGCGACGGAGATCGCGGTGCCGAGCGTGAGCGCGGCGACGGCGAGCAGGCCGAGGACGGACAGGAGGGTGGTGTTCATCCGCGGCCTCGGCGGGTGCCCACCGGGCGGCGGGCAGGGCAGGTGACGGGAAGCCGGGTCGGGCCCGGCCGGCTACTGCAGCCCGGTTCGGCGGGGCGTGCGGTGGGCACGGCGTGTTCCTCCTGGAGCGGAGGCCTCAGTGTAGGTCCGCGCCCGCGTCGGTTCTCGCGGGAGTCACTCCCGTCACGATGAGGGGCGTTCCGGCCGCGCGGGATCTAGTTTGACCGGTCATGAGCGGCACTCGCACCGGTGCGTTGCCCGAGACGTGGGCTCCACCAGAACCGGTTGACGGAGAGGAGTCCGAGGACTCGTCGCCGTTCGTCGACTTCGACCGGGAATCGTGGGCTCGGCTCGGCGCCAACACGCCTCTCCCGCTCACCGCGGAGGAGCTCGACCAGGTCCGCAGCCTCGGCGACGAGGTGGACCTCGACGAGGTGCGGGAGGTGTACCTCCCGCTGTCGCGGCTGCTCACGCTGCACGTGCAGGAGGGTGGCCGGCTCTACCGCGCGTACCGGACGTTCCTGGGTGCCACCACGGCGCGCACCCCGTTCGTGATCGGGATCGGCGGGTCGGTGTCGGTCGGCAAGTCGACGACCGCGCGCCTGCTGCGGCTGCTGCTGGCGCGCTGGCCGCAGCACCCGCGCGTGGCGCTGGTCACCACCGACGGGTTCCTGCACCCGAACGCCGAGCTGGAGCGGCGCGGCCTGATGTCGCGCAAGGGGTTCCCGGAGTCCTACGACCGCAGGGCGCTGCTGCGGTTCGTCACCGACGTCAAGGCGGGGCGGCCGGAGGTGTCGGCCCCCGTGTACTCGCACCTGACCTACGACATCGTCCCCGGGGCCCGCTCGACCGTGTACCGGCCGGACATCCTGCTGCTCGAGGGCCTCAACGTGCTCCAGCCCGCCCAGCCCTCCCGCGAGGGCGGCCCGGCGCTGGCGGTGAGCGACTTCATCGACTTCTCCCTGTACGTCGACGCCGCCACCGAGGACATCCGCCGCTGGTACGTCGAGCGGTTCCTGCGGCTGCGCGAGACGGCGTTCCGCAACCCCGAGTCGTACTTCCGCCGGTACGCGGCGCTGGACGAGGCGGGCGCGATCGAACGGGCGGAGAGCATCTGGGACGAGATCAACGGCCCGAACCTGGAGCGCAACATCCTGCCCACGCGCGGGCGGGCGACGCTGGTGCTGCGCAAGGGCCCGAACCACAACGTCACCGGCATCCGGTTGCGGAAGGCGTGACCGTTGTGGAGGTCCGAGCACAGGCCGTGAACAGACCTGGCACGATGTGACGATGACCACCGGGGCCGTGGAGACCGAGCACGAGCACGTGGCTTCCGACGAGCTCACCGAGTACGCCGCGCGGCTGCGGCTCGTGGTCGGTCGCCTGCACCGCCGCATCCGCATCGACGGGCGCGAGTCGATCCCGCCGCTGCAACTGTCGGCGCTCGCCACGATCGAGCAGCACGGGCCCCTGCGGCTGTCCGAACTGGCCCGCCGCGAGGCCGTGACGGCGCCCACGATGAGCAGGGTGCTCGCCGCGCTCGACGACCAGGGCCTGGTCATCCGCACCCCCGACCCGCGCGACGCGCGGGGGGTCCGGATCGTGCTCTCCGAGGAGGGCGCGGCGCGCCTGGCGGAGGTGCGCAGCCACCGCACCGCTCTGGTGGCCCGGCGGCTCGCCCGGCTCGGCGAGGAGGATCGACAGCGGATCGTCGACGCGCTGCCCGCCCTCGAGGCCCTCCTGGTCGACGACGACTGAGCCGCGCTACCCGGGCTCGCCGTCGACGAGGGTGGTCAGCTCGTCGTGCAGGAAGCTCAGCCGGCCGGCGATCCGCGCGGACTCCGGCAGCGGGTCGGGGTACGACCAGGCCGCGTCGGTGAGCTCGCGGCCGTCCGCCAGGCGCACCGAGAAGTAGCTCGCCTCGCCCTTGTACGGGCAGCGGGTGCGCGTCGCGGACGGTTCCAGCGGCACCCGCACGTCGTCGGGGGAGAGGTACCAGCGGGGCGGAAGGCCGGTCTCGGTCAGCACGAGCGGGTGGCGCGACTCGGCGACGAGCGCCTCACCCGCCCACACCTGCACGTGCCTGCTGGTGGGGCGGACGTCCACGCGCGTGAACGGGTCGGTGAGGTGCCCGAACACCTGCTCGTCCTCGTCGAACCACGCGTCGGCCGCCTCCCAGTACAGGGAGGCGTGGCCGGCGAGCCACCCCGCCTCGGGCAGCGGGTCGAGGTAGGCCCACAGCGCGTTCTCGACGACCCGGTCGCCCACGCGCAACGTGCGGTAGGTGGCAACGCCCTTGAACGGGCAGTGCGTGGTGTGGGCGCTCGGGACGAACAGGGACTGGTCGACGTCCTGCTCCGGCACGTACAGCCGGGGTAGCAGGTTCGTCTCGTGGACGAGCACGCCGTCGCGGGTGTCGAGCACCGTGCGCCCGGCGAACTCGGCGCGCACGCGGCGCGGGAAGGGGTGCATGAGCAGCTTGTGGGCAGGCCCGTCGATCCGGTAGTTGGTGGTGGCGGGCGCCGTCGCCGACAGCGGCCCGTGCGCGCGGGTGAGAGCCATGCCACTCCCAACGCCCCGAGCAGCTGGGCATTCCTGGCGGCCCGTCAGGCGATGTCGTGCACCACCTCGACCGTGACCGACAGCTCCTGGGTGCCCGGCTGGACGGGCACGGCCACCGCGGCCCGGTCGGCCTCGGCCTGGTACGGCCTCGGCGGCTCGCCGCCCCCCACCTCGACGATCGAGCGGACCGGCCCCAGCTCGACCCCGGCCGCGTCGGCGAGCTGGCGGGCCTGGTCGAGCGCGCGGCGCACCGCGTCGGCCCGTGCCTCGGCCCGTGCGGCGCTCTCGTCGTCGATCGAGAACCGGATCGACTGCACCCGGATCGCGTCGCCCGCGGCGGCGGCCGCCTGGTCGATGACCGCGCCGGCGGCGGCGATGTCGCGCAGCGTGGCGGTGACCAGGTTGCTCACCTCGTATCCGGTGATCCGGCCGGTCTCCGGGCCGGTGACCGGGTGGATCGTGAGCTCGCTGGTGCGGATGTCCTCCGGTGGCACCCCGGCGCCCTGCAGCACGCCGATCACGGCGTTGGCGCGCTCGGAGTTGGCGGTGAGCGCCGCGGTGGCGCTGCGGTCGCGGGTCTCGACCCCGAGCACGACGGTCGCGGTGTCCGGGGCCGCCACGACCGTCCCGGTGGCGCGGGCGGTGATGGCGGGCGGCGCGGGTGCGCCGGGCGCGGGGGTCGCCGGGGACGAGCAGCCGGCGAGGGCGAGCGTCGCCGCGGCGAGCAGCGGGAGCGTGATGCGGTGCATGCCGTCAGGACGTCGACGACGCCCGGTTCGGTTGCACGAGCCAGTAGGTTCCCCGGAATGGGTGTTCCCTTCGCCTCGTACGGCGCCGAGATCTACCTGAAGGGGCTCGCCGACGAGCGCCCCGCGCTGCCCACCGACCCGGCCCGGCTGGAGGAGGCGGCGCGCTCCGTGCTCGACGACGGGCCGTTCGAGTACGTCGCGGGTGGCGCGGGCGGGGGCGCCACGATGCGCGCGAACCGGGCCGCGTTCGAGCGGTACGCGCTGGTGCCGCGGATGCTGCGCGACACCACCGAACGCGACTGGTCCACCACCGTGCTCGGCACCCCGATGCCCGCGCCGCTGCTCGCGGCCCCGATCGGGGTGATGTCGATCGTGCACCCGGACGGGGAGCTCGCCGTGGCGCGGGCCGCGGCCGAGCTGGGGGTGCCGATGGTGCTGTCGACCGCCTCGTCGCACACGATCGAGGAGGTCGCGGAGGCATCCGGTGACGGTTCCCGCTGGTACCAGCTGTACTGGCCCACCGAGGACGCGGTCACGGTCAGCATCCTGGAGCGGGCGCGGGCGGCCGGCTTCCGGGTGCTGGTGGTCACGCTCGACACCTGGACGCTGGGCTGGCGCCCGCGCGACCTCGACCTGTCCTACCTGCCGTTCCTGCGGGGTGTCGGCACCGCGATCCCGTTCTCCGACCCGGCGTTCCGGGCCGGGCTCGCCGCCCCGCCGGAGGAGGACCTGATGGCCGCGGTGCAGCGGTGGGTGCCGATGTTCACCGGCACCGCGCTGCGCTGGGACCGGCTCGACCTGCTGCGCGAGCACTGGGACGGGCCGATCGTGCTCAAGGGGATCCAGCACGTCGACGACGCCCTGCACGCGGTGGACGTCGGGATCGACGGGATCGTGGTGTCCAACCACGGCGGGCGGCAGGTCGACCGGGCGATCGGGTCGCTGGACGCGCTCCCGGAGATCGTCGCCGCCGTCGACGGGCGGGCGGCCGTCCTGTTCGACTCGGGGATCCGCAGCGGCGCCGACGCGGCGCTGGCGCTCGCGCTGGGCGCGGACGCGGTGCTGCTCGGCCGCCCGTACGTGTACGGGCTCGCGCTGGGCGGCCAGGACGGGGTGCGCCACGTGCTGCGGTCGGTGCTCGCCGAGCTGGACCTGACACTCGCGCTGTCCGGCTTCTCCGACCTCGCCCAGCTGCGCGCGGCGAAGGACGTGGTGCGCCACCTCGCCTACACCGGCGCGTGACCCGGTGATGCCATAGTGGGTGCCGGGATTCCCCCGGCGGGCCGCCGTGGGGCCGAGGGAAGGGGAGCACGGCGTGAACGCGCTCACCTCGCTCGTCGCCGAGCTGGTGGCGAGCCTGCGCACAGCGCTGGACGCCGACGTCTGTCCGGGCGGCTGGCCGTGGGCGGTCACCGCCCTGGGCGTCGGGGTCGGCCTGCTGCCGACGGCGGGCGCGGTGCTGGTGGCGGCGCTGCGCAAGCGGATCGGGTCCCGGTACGGGGCGGGCGAGGCGGTGCTGTTCGTCCTCGCCGGGGTGGTGAGCGCCGGCCTGCTCCCGCTCGCGGTGTTCACCGCCACCGGGCGGGTGTTCCGCGCCGCGGCGCTCGGTCGCGACACCGGCTGGCTCACCTCGGCGCAGCTCGAGGACCTCGGCACCACCGTGTGCCTCGTCCCGCAGTCGACCTACCTCGGCGGCTACCAGGTCGCCTCCGCGTTCAACCCGGCCGACCCGGTGCGCTTCGGCCTCGCCGTCGTCCTGCTCGTCGGGTTCCCGCTGGTGGCCGCGGTGTGCGTGGCCGCGCAGGCGCGGCTCGCGCTGCGGCGCGGGCCGAGCTGGCCCGCCAAGTTCTTCTGGGTGCCGCTGCTCGCGCTCACCGTGCTCACGGGGCGCACCCCCGCCGGGTCGACGGGGCACCTGTGGATCGGCGTCTCGATCGGCGCGTTCCTCGGCATCGCCGTCGTGCTGGTCGTCGGGGCCCCGTCCCGCGAGGTGGTGCGCCGCTCGCTCGCCGCGCCCGCGCCGCGCAGGCCGCCGCGGACGGAGTCGGCGCGCCCGCCCGTCCCGGCACGCCGACCGGCGGCCCCCGTCGCCGGCTCGCCCCGCTCCGCGCTGGCCGACCGGCTGGCCCGCCGGTTCGCCGCGCGGCAGCCCGAGCCGCCGGTGATCCCGGCACCACGCGCGCCGACGCCCCGTCCGACGCTGCCGCAGCACCAGCAGGTGGCCTCGTCGGCGCCGCCGCGCCCCACCCTGGTGGCCCCGGCCCCGCCGTACGCCGTGCCACCCGCTGCGCCGCCCGTGCCGCCCGCGGGGCCGCCCGCTCGGTTCCGGCTGATCCGCAGGCTCGGCGCGGGCGGCTTCGGCCGGGTCTGGCTCGCCCACGACGCCCGGCTCGGCCAGCTGGTCGCGCTCAAGGCCGCGCACGCCCCCGACCCGGAGACCGAGGAGCGGATCCGGCGCGAGGCGCGGGCGCTCGTGGCCGTCCGGCACCCGCACTGCGTGCGGATCCACGACCTGCTGCCGGCGAGCTCCGACCCGGGGCTGCGGGAGCTCGAGGGCCTCGTGATCGTGATGGAGTACGTCGAGGGCCCCTCGCTCGGTGACCTGGTGCGCAACCGCGGCCCGCTCGACGACGTCACCGCCGCGCACGTCTGGATGGGACTCGCGGGCGCGCTCGACGCCGCGCACACCCGCGGTGTGATGCACCGGGACGTCAAACCGGGCAACGTCGTGATGGACAAGGCGGGCCTGGCACACCTGATCGACTTCGGGATCGCCCGCAAGACCGGCGACTCCACGATGACGATGGCGGGCTTCGTCCTCGGCACGCCCGACTTCCTCGCCCCCGAGGTCGCGTGCGGCGAGCGCGCCACGCCGGCGTCGGACGCCTGGCAGCTGGCGGCCACGATCTCCTACGCGCTCACCGGCCACCCGCCGCGCGGCCATCACGCCGACGCGGTGTCGGGGCTGCGGGCGGCGGCCGCCGGGGCGCCGCTCACGCACCTGCCGACCCGTTCGGCGCACCTGGCCCTGCTGCGGGCGGCGCTGGACACCAACCCGCGCCGCAGGCCGTCGCTGCGCTCGGTGCAGAGCACGCTCGCCGACTGGCTGCGCCGGGCCGGGAACCGGCCGGACGGCCACGTCGGCGCCGGCGCCCCGGCCCGGTGACCTCGGAGCCACCCACCCGCGGCCGGGGCCGCATCCTCGGCGTGGACGCGGCCCGCGCCGTGGCGCTCGTCGGGATGTTCGCCACGCACATCTTCCCGCTGCGCGTCGGCCGCGAGCCGACGCTCACCGGGCTCGTCGCGTCGGGGCGGGCGTCGGCGCTGTTCGCGGTGCTGGCCGGGGTCGGGGTGGCGCTCGCGACGGGCGGCACGCGGCGGCCGGCCGCCGGCCGCGAGCACCTCGCGGCCGGCGCCGCGCTGGTCGGGCGCGGCGTGCTGGTCGGCGCGCTCGGACTCACCCTCGTGGCGCTCGACGCCCCGGTCGCGATCATCCTGAGCTACTACGGCCTGCTGTTCGTGGTGGCCGCGTTCCTGCTGCGGCTGCCGCGCGGCGCGCTCGCCGCGGGCGCGGTGCTCGCGTGCGCGCTCGCCCCGGTGGTGAGCCAGCTGCTGCGCAGCGGGCTCCCCGACGGGCCGGGGCGGCAGGTGGGCTGGTGGGCGCTCGCCGCGCCCGGCGACGCGCTGGTCACGCTCCTGCTCACCGGCTACTACCCGGTGCTGACCTGGACGACGTACCTGCTCGCCGGGATGGCCGTCGGCCGGCTCGACCTGCGGCGCCCGCAGGTCGCCGCGGGCCTGCTCGTCGGCGGCGCCGCGCTCGCGGTGGCCGCCCACAGGGCGTCGTCGCTGCTGCTCGGCCCGGGCAACGGGGTGTGGGTGCTCGGGGCCGCGGCGTCCGAGCGCCGCTACGGCACCACCCCCACCGGCAACTGGTGGTGGCTCGCCGCGGACACCCCGCACTCGGGCAGCCCGGCCGACCTCGCCGCCACCACCGGGTCGGCGCTCGCCGTGCTCGGCGCGATGCTGCTGCTGGCGCACTGGTCGCGGCGCCTGGTGCGGGTGCCCGCCGGGCCGGGGTCGGCCCCGCTCACGCTCTACACGCTGCACGTCGTGGCGCTCGCGATCTACGCCGGGAGCGGCTCGGACGACGTGGTGCTGTGGCTGGGTCACGTCGCGGTCGCCACGCTGATCGGGCTGGGCCTGCAGGCGGCCGGGCTGCGCGGGCCCCTGGAGGCCGTCGTCGCCCGGGTGGGCCGGGCGGTCCGCCGCAGCGTGTCCGGCGTCACACGGAATCCGGTCGATTCGCCGTCGCCTCCGTCGCCGGGGAGGTGAACGGGCGCCGACGAGCGGCGCCCCGACCGGTGAGGAGACCACATGCGCACCCTGGTGGTGGCGGCGTTCGTGTCCATGGACGGCGTCGTGCAGGCACCCGGCGGCCCCGACGAGGACCGCGACGGCGGGTTCGCCCACGGCGGCTGGGCGGCGCCGTACATCGACGACGAGGTGATCGCCCACGCCACCGGCGTGGCGGCGCGGGCCGATGCGCTGCTGCTCGGCAGGCCAACCTACGAGGAGTTCGCCGCGACCTGGCCGCTTGCGGCGGCCGACGACCCGATCGGTGCCAAGTGGAACACCGTGCGCAAGCACGTGGCGTCCCGGACGCTCGCGGCGGTCGGCTGGGAGAACTCCACCCTCCTGCGCGGCGACGTCGCAGAAGCGGTCGCGGAGCTGAAGGCGGAAGACGGCGGCGAGATCCAGGTGCACGGCAGCGGGCAGCTCGTGCAGACGCTGCTCGCCCATGACCTCGTCGACGAGTTGCACCTCGTGGTGGTCCCGGTGGTGATCGGGACCGGCAAGCGGCTGTTCGGCAGCGGCACCGTCCCGGGCCGGTTCGAGACGGCCGCGGCCGCGACCACCCGGTCGGGAGTCGTCGTCGGGCGGTACGCGCGGGCGGGCGCCCTGGCCTACGGTGCGGTGGGCCCCGAGACAGGGAACTGGTGACGACGATGCCCCGATACGCGGTGCTGATCTACGAGAAGGAGCTGCCCGGCGGCGTGGCCGACATCCCCCCGGAGGTGATGGAGGCCAACGTCGCCGCGGGCGACACGATCGCCGCAATGGGGGTACGGATCGTCCACGAGCAGGGGCTGCAGCCCGCCGCGACCGCCCGCACGATCCACAAGGGCGGCCTGGTCACCGACGGCCCGTTCCTGGAGACGAAGGAGGTGCTGGCCGGGTTCTTCGTGATCGAGGCACCCGACCACGACACGGCGCTCGCCGTCGGCAGGCTCCTGCCGATCATGGACGGGGCGGTCGAGGTGCGACCGCTGCTGTGACCGACGACGTCGGGCGCGCGCTCGCCGACGCGCACCGCCGCGAGTGGGCCGCCGTGCTCGCCGCGACGGTGCGCGTCACCCGCGACCTCGACGTGGCCGAGGAGTGCGCCCAGGAGGCGTTCGCCGCGGCACTCGAGGCGTGGCGGCGCGACGGCGTGCCGGCCCGCCCCGGCGCGTGGCTCACCACAGCGGCCCGGCACAACGCGCTGGACTCCGTCCGCAGGGCTCGCACCCAGCGGGCCAAGCTGCACCTGCTCGTGGAGCCGCCCGCGGCGGCGCCGGTGGCCGACGACCGGCTGCGGCTGGTGTTCCTGTGCTGCCACCCGGCGCTCGCCCGTGAGGCACAGGTGGCGCTCACGCTCCGGCTGGTGTGCGGCGTGCCGACCCCGGACGTCGCGCGGGCCTTCCTGGTGCCCACGGCGACGATGGCGGCCCGCATCACGCGCGCGAAGAAGAAGATCGCCGCGAGCCGCATCCCGTTCCGCATGCCCGCACCCGAGGAGCTCCCCGGCCGCCTGGACGCGGTCCTCACCGTGATCCACCTGCTGTTCACCACCGGCCACACCGCGCCGGACGGCCCGGCCCTCACCCGGGACGACATCGCCGAACGGGCGCTCGACCTCGCCCGCATGCTGCACGCGCTCCTGCCGCGCGAGCGCGAGGTGGCGGGCCTGCTCGCCCTGCTGCTGGCCAACCACGCGCGCCGCGCGACCCGCACCGGCGCCGACGGGCGGCTGCTGCGGCTCGAGGAGCAGGACCGCGCCGCCTGGGACCGGGCGGCCATCGCCGAAGCGGACGCGCTGGTCGTGCGGGCGCTGCGCGGCGGCGACCCGGGCCGGTTCGCCCTGCAGGCGGCGATCGCGACGCTGCACGCGCTCGCCCCCGTCTACGGCGAGACGGACTGGCCGCAGATCCTGCTGCTCTACGACGAGCTGCTGCGGCGCTGGCCGACGCCGGTGGTGGCGCTCAACCGCGCCGTCGCGGTGGCGATGGTCCACGGGCCCGCCGCGGGCCTGGCCGAGATCGCCGCGCTCGAGCACGACCCGCGCCTGGCCGGCTACCGCTACCTGCCCGCCGCGAAGGCCGACCTGCTGCGCCGCCTCGGCCGCCACGCCGAGGCCGCGGAGGCCTACGAGCGGGCGATCGCGCTGACCACCAACGCCGCCGAACGCCGCTTCCTGGCTGATCGGCTCGTCGAGATCACCCCCGGCGCCGCCACCCCGCGGTGAGCACGGCCGAGCCCGCCTCGGCCTGCGGTCCCCTCGCCGGCGGCCGGTGCCGCCTCACCGCGGCCCGTCGGCGAGGAGCGCCCTGGCCCGGGCGGCGGCCGCGCGGACCAGCTGCTCCAGCGCCCCCGGCGGGAGCCCGGGCGGCTCCGCCAGCACCGGGTCGCCCGCGCGGGCGGGCGGGGGCAGCGGCGCAGGCGGGCTCGCCGGGTCGGCCGCGTAGGCGGCGGTGGCCGGGACCGGGTGGTCGACGTCCCGCCCACCCGGCGCGGGGCCGGGCGGCGCGGCAGCGGTCTGTGCGGGTTCGCGGGCGAGCACGTCGACCAGCTCGTCGGCGTCGCGGCCGCGCAGCAGGAGCAGCACGAACGGGTCGTCGTCGAGCAGCCACGCGACCTGGTAGCACAGGCCGGCGGCGTGCTGGCAGGGGTCGCCGACGTCGGGGCAGTCGCACTCGGACTCGAGGTCGCCGATCGTCGGCAGCAGCGCCACCCCCGCCGCGTCGGCGGACCGGACCAGCGACCGGGGCACCTCCCGGTCGAGCAGCGCCGCGAGGTGCCCGGCCTCGGCACGCACCTGGTGGAGGAAGCGGTCCCACCCGGCGTCGGTGAGCTGGGCGAGGTGCACGACGACGTCGTAGCTGCCGTCCGGGTCGTCGACGGTCGCGGCGATCCGCCCGGGCGACACGGTGATCGGCCCGATCCGCCCGCTGCCGGCGAACCGGCGGCCGGCCCGCAGCAGCGCGGCGTCGAGCGCGGTGTCCTCCATCGCCGCGACGAACGCGCGCGCCCACCAGGACCGGCCGCGCCGGCCGGGGCGCGGCGGGAAGGCGGGGAACCCCCGCGCGGCGGTCACGCCCCACCTCGCAGGTCGACGAGGTCGGCGAGCTCGGCGTCGGTCAGCTCGGTGAGGGCGGCCTCGCCGCCTGCGAGCACGGCGTCGGCGAGTGCCCGTTTGGACTCCAGCAGGGCGGCGATGCGGTCCTCCACGGTGCCTTCGCTGATCAGCCGGTGCACCTGCACCGGGCGGGTCTGCCCGATCCGGTGGGCCCGGTCGGTGGCCTGCTCCTCGACGGCGGGGTTCCACCAGCGGTCGAAGTGCACGACGTGGTCGGCGCGGGTGAGGTTGAGCCCGGTGCCCGCCGCCCGCAGCGACAGCAGGAACACCCCCACCTCGCCGCGCTGGAACCGCTCGACCATCGCCTCCCGCTCCGGCACCGGGGTGCCACCGTGCAGGAACTGGACGCCGACGCCGCGGGCCCGCAGGTGGCGCTCGAGGAGCCGCCCCATGGCCACGAACTGGGTGAAGACCAGCGCGGCGCCGTCCTCGGCGAGGATCGTGTCGAGCAGCTCGTCGAGCAGCTCGAGCTTCCCGGACCGGCCCGCGAGCACCGGGTCGGGCTCCTTCGCGTACAGCGCGGGGTGGTCGCAGATCTGCTTCAGCGCCGTGAGCAGGGAGAGCACGAGCCCGCGGCGGGCCATGCCGTCGGCGCGGGCGATCCGCGCCATCGTCTCGGTCACCACCGCCTCGTAGAGGCCGGCCTGTTCGCGGGTGAGGCCGACCGGCCGGTCGGTCTCGGTCTTGCGGGGTAGCTCGGGCGCGATGCCGGGGTCGGACTTGCGCCGCCGCAGCAGGAACGGGGCGATGAGCCGGGCGAACCGGTCGGCGAGCGCCGGATCGGCGCCCTCGGCGATGGGTTCGGCCCATCGGGCCCGGAACTGGCCGAGGCTGCCGAGCAGGCCGGGGGTGGTCCAGTCGAGGATCGCCCACAGCTCGTCGAGGTCGTTCTCGACCGGGGTGCCGGTGAGCGCCACCCGGGCCGCGGACGGGATGCGACGCAGCGCGGTCGCGGTGCCCGAGACCGGGTTCTTCACGTGCTGCGCCTCGTCGGCGACGACGAGGCCCCACCGGTGCGCGGCGAGCGCGTCGACGTCGATGCGCATGGTGGCGTAGGTGGTGAGGACGAAACCCCCGGCGGGAACGTCGTCCAGTTCGCGGCCGCTGCCGTGGTAGCGGCGCACCGGCACACCGGGGGCGAACCGGCGGATCTCCCGCTCCCAGTTGCCGAGCAGCGAGGCCGGGCAGACCACGAGCGTCGGCCCGGCGGCGAGCGGCCTGCGGTGCAGGTGCAGGGCGATCAGGGTGATGGTCTTGCCGAGCCCCATGTCGTCGGCGAGGCAGGCGCCGAGGCCGAGCGAGGTCATCCGGTCCAGCCAGGCCAGGCCGCGCAGCTGGTAGTCGCGCAGGGTCGCGGCGAGCCCGTCCGGCGGCTCGGTCGGGGCGGGCGGGGCGCTGATCCGCTGCCGCAGCTCCTCCAGCCGGCCCGTGGTGACGACCGGGACCGGGGTGCCGCGGTCGTCGACCTGTCCGGTGAGCGCCGCCCCCAGCGCCGCGACCGGGCTGACCGGGCCCAGCGTGCGCTCGGCCGCCCGCGTCCGGGTGGCGGGGTCGACCAGCACCCACTCGTCGCGCAGCCGCACCACCGGCCGGTGGCTCGCGGCGAGCTCGGTCATCTCCTCGGGGGTGAGCGGGTCGCCGCGCAGGGCGAGCTCCCAGTCCAGGTGCAGCGACGCCGTTGCGTCCCCGGGAACCCCGCCGAACGCGGGCGGTCCGCCGCCCCGACCGGCGACGGCCCGCGCCGACAGCTCCGGGCGCAGCTCCCGCGGCCAGTGCACGCCGATCCCGGCCGCGGCCAGCCGGGCGGCGCCGTCGCCGAGCAGGTCGGCGACGTCGGTGTCGTCCAGGTCGAGCCCGTCGGGGACGGCCTTGCCCAGCAGGTGCGCGAGCGGCTCCCAGAACCGGGCGGCGCGCCGGACCGCCAGCAGCGCGTCGATCCGGGCGCGTGGACCGAACCCGGGCGCCGCCCCGCTCCACACGGCGGCGAGGTCGGCCACGCGGGTCGGGTCGTCGAGCGCGTGCAGCTGGACCACGGCCCGGAACCGGGTGGCGCCCGCGTCGGCCTCGACCCGCAGCGACAGCCGCACCCCGGCGTCGACCCCCGCCGCGACCTCGTCGGCCCAGTCCCGCAGGTGCTGCGCCGGTTGCGGCTCGGCCGCGGCGAACAGCGGGGTGCCGACGGCCTCCGCGGCGCCGTCGGTGCGCGGCAGCACGTCGGCCACCGCGTCGAGGAAGGCGCGCACCAGCGGCGCGGCCGCGGGCAGCGCGAGCGGCTCGGCGCTCGCCGCGGGAACCGCCCGCGCGGTGGGTGGCATGGCGGCGGCGAGGGCGTGCAGCCGGTCGGCGTCGGCCGCATCGAGCGGGCCGACCCGCCACGCGTCGAACCCCGCGGGGGAGACGCCGGGCAGCAGCCGGCCCCGGGCGACGAGGTGCAGCGCGAACCGGGCCGCCTCGGCCCAGAACCGCAGCGCGTCCGCGGCGTCGTCGGGGAGGCGCAGCAGCGGCGCCAGCGCGTCGGCCACCGTGACCCGGCGCACCCGCGCGGTGCGGGCCTCGTCCCCGGGTGGGGGCACGACCTCGGCGGTGCCGGGCGCACCGAGCCCGGGCGCCGGCTCCGCGGTCAGGAGCAGGCGGCCGGCCCGGGGCGGGTCGGCGGGGACGAAGGCGGCGAGGTCACACGGCCCCGGCGCCCGGCTCGCGGCGGGCGGGCTCAGGGGGCGGGTCGAGGTCATCGAGCTCCAGGATGCGCGACGGCGTCGGCGGGGCGCACGACGTGGCGGGCGGGTCAGCCGGCGGCGTGATCGGCGAGGTGGCGGGCGAGGTGCTCCCCGGTGAACGAGCCGGGGGTGCGGACGAGATCGTGGGGCGTCCCGGAGAACACGACGGCGCCGCCGTCGTCGCCGCCGTCCGGGCCGAGGTCGATCACCCAGTCGGCGTGGGCGATCACGTCGAGGTTGTGCTCGACGACGATCACCGAGCTGCCGCCGTCGACCAGCCGGTCGAGCAGGGCGAGCAGGTGCCCGCAGTCGGACATGTGCAGGCCGGTGGTGGGCTCGTCGAGGAGGTAGACGTTGCCCTCCTCGTGCAGCCGCCCGGCCAGCTTGAGCCGCTGGCACTCGCCGCCGGACAGGGTGGACAGCGGCTGGCCGAGCGTGAGGTAGCCGAGCCCGACGTCGACGAGCGCGCGCAGGCGGCGCCGGATGTCGGGCGCGGTGAAGAACTCGCACGCCTCGGCGGCGGTCATGTCGAGCGCGTCGGAGATCGACTTCCCGTCGACGGTGAGCGCGAGCACCTCGTCGGTGTAGCGGCGGCCGCCGCAGTCGGGGCAGGTGGAGCGCACCCCGTCGAGGAAGGCGAGGTCGGTGTAGACCACGCCCAGCCCGTTGCAGGTGGGGCACGCGCCGTCGGAGTTGAAGCTGAACAGCGCCGGCTTCACCCCGGTCGCCCTCGCGTACAGCTTGCGGATCGGGTCCATCACCCCGGTCCAGGTGGCGGGTGTGGAGCGGATCGAGGTGGCCACCGGGCTCTGGTCCACCATGATCGCCTCGGGGTGCTGGGGCAGCAGCACCTCCCGCACCAGGGTGCTCTTGCCCGAGCCCGCCACGCCGGTCAGCGCCACGAGCACACCGAGCGGCACGTCGAGGTCGAACCCGCGCAGGTTGTTGGCCTTGGCGTTGGCGAGGTGCAGGTGGCCGGTGGGGGTGCGCGGCTCGTCGCGCAGCCGGATCGGGCGGTGCAGGTACTCCCCGGTGAGCGTGCCGGAGGTGGCGAGCCCGGCCACGTCCCCCTCGTAGACGATCCGGCCGCCCTCGGCGCCGGCGAGCGGGCCGAGCTCGACGACGTGGTCGGCCGCGGTGATCACGTCGGTGTCGTGCTCCACGACGAGGACGGTGTTGCCCTTGTCGCGCAGCCGCCGCAGCAGCGCGTTCATCCGGCCGACGTCGCGCGGGTGCAGCCCGATCGTCGGCTCGTCGAACACGTACATGACGTCGACCAGCGACGACCCCAGGTGGCGGACCATCTTGATCCGCTGCGACTCCCCGCCCGAGAGCGTGGACGTCTCCCGGTCGAGCGTGAGGTAGCCCAGGCCCATGTCGATCAGCGCGCCGACGCGCTCGGTGGCCTCGTCGACGATCGGGGCGACCTCGCGGTCGGAGAGGGTGGGCAGCAGCGCGTGCACCGCGTGCAGGTTCATCGCGGTGACCTCGGGCAGGGTGTAGCCGCCGACGGTGGCCGTGCGCGCCGCCTCGTTCAGGCGGGTCCCGCCGCAGTCGGGGCAGCGCACCGACGTGGTGAACCGGGCGACCGCCTCGCGCTTGCGCTCCGAGCTGCCCGAGTCGGCGTCGGCCTGGATGTAGAGGCGGTTGAACTTGGCCTCCACGCCCTCCAAGTCCATCCTGACGGCCTTGCGGCCGGGCGATTTCAGCGCGACCTTCTCGTCGGAGCCCCACAGCAGCAGCTGCCACTCGGCGTCGGTGTAGTCGCGCAGCGGCTTGTCGTTGTCGAACTTCCCGGACTGGACGTAGATGTGCCAGTACCAGGAGTCGACGGCGAAGTCGCGGTGGCGCATCGCGCCCTCGTTGAGCGACTTGTCCAGGTCGAAGAACTCGGCGTGGTCGAGTTGCACCTTCCGCCCGATGCCCTTGCAGGTCGGGCACATGCCCTGCGGCTCGTTGAACGAGAACGCGTAGGCGTACCCGACGTGCGGGGTGCTGCGGCGCGACCACAGCAGCCGCAGGAACGCGTTGATGTCGGTGACCGTCCCCAGCGTGGAACGCGCGCCGCCGCCGAGGCGTTTCTGGTCGACCACGATCGCCGTCGACAGGCCCTCGATCAGGTCAGCGTCGGGATGGCCGAGCTTGGGCAGGAACCCGCGCACGAACGCCGAGAAGGTCTCGTTGAGCTGGCGCTGCGCCTCCGCGGCGATCGTGTCGAACACGAGCGACGACTTGCCGGATCCCGACACCCCGACGAACGCGGTGATCTGCCGCTTCGGGATCCGGACCGACACGTCGCGCAGGTTGTTCTCGCGGGCGCCGACGATCGCGATGTACTCGGTCATGCGGTCCTTCCTAGGACGAATAGCGGACGGGAACCGTCCGCTTTCACGCCCGCTCGATGCGGAACACCGCGCAGCGGCCCGCCAGCGCCTCGAACGCCTCCGACGTGACCGCCTCCACCACGCCGGCGTCCGCCATGAGCTTCGCGCCGTCGGCGAACCGTTCCGGCCACAGCCGCAGCACCGGCCGCGCGTCGGCCGGATCCAGCTCGACCAGGCGCACCCCTTCGGTGCGTTTCCCGACCGACAGCGTCGCCCGGCCGCCCGCGGCTCGCACGTTGCGCGCCCAGTCCGCGCCGGGGAAGCCCTCGAGCACGTAACGCTGCCCCTCGTGCTCGAGGACCGACAGCGGCGTGCTGCGCGGCTTGCCGGTGCGCCGCCCCGGCACCGTGAGCACGGGCAGCTCCTTCATCCCGAGCCCCACCCGCCGCAACACGAGGAACAGCTTGTTCATCGGCTTGAGCCAGCGCGGGGGCTGGACGTTCCTGCCGGAGTTCCTGCGAGCGGTCATCGGCTCATCTCCCGATAGCGGTGGACGGACAGCGGCCCGAAGACCGCGATGATCAGAAGCGGCCAGGCGACGGCCACGAGGACGGCGCGCTGCTCGACCCACGAGCCGCCGCCCCAGCCGGGGTTGCCGAACAGCTCCCGGGCGGCCGCGGCGGTCGCCGTGAGCGGGTTCCACTCCGCGAGCGTCGCGACCACGGCCGGCATGGCCGCGGGAGAGACGAACACCCCGGACAGGAACGCCACCGGGAACTCCAGGGCCTGCGCCGCGGTCACCGGGCCGGTGCCCCGGGCGATCAGGCCCAGGTAGATGCCCACCCACAGCAGCGCGAACCGCAGCAGCAGGAGCACCCCGACGGCGGCCGCGACCTCGAGCGGCCCTGCGCTGGGACGCCAGCCGATCGCGAGCCCGGCGAGCAGGAGCACGACCAGCCCGATCGCGGAGATGGCGAGGTCGGCCAGGGCCCGCCCGGCGAGCACGGCCGCGCCCGCCATCGGCAGCGAGCGCAGCCGGTCGGTGATGCCGCGCTGGGCGTCGGTGACCACCGCGACCATGGTGGAGCCGACGCCCGACAGCATCGTCATGGTCGCCATGCCGGGCACCAGGAGCTGGCGGTAGTCGCCGCCCGGGACGACCACCATCCCGCCCAGCAGGTACACGAAGATCACGAGGATCAGGATCGGGAACCCGACGGTGAGCACGACCTGCTCGGGCTGGTGCGCGAGGTGGGCCAGGTAGCGGCGGGCGAGGGTGCCGGAGTCGGTCACCGCCCACCGCAGCCGCGACCCGGGCGCGGAGAGCACGGTCACGCCGCCACCCCCTCGCGCTCGGTCAGCCGCAGGAACACCTCGTCGAGGGTCGGGCGGCGCACCAGGAGGTCCTCGGCGTCGATCCGCTCGTGCTGCAGCCCTCGGACGAGGGCTGTGAGCGCCTCCATGCGGTCGCGCACGGGTGCGCTCACCCGCCGCGTGGCCTCGTCCACCTCGGCCGCGGCCCCGGCCACCCGCTCGACGAGCGCGGCCGCGCGCGGCAGGTCGGCGCCGTGGCGGGCCACGAGCTCGATCCGGTCCCCGCCGATGCGCGAGCGCAGCTCGTCCGGCGTGCCCTCGGCGACCACCCGGCCGCCCCCGGCGCCGGGCGCCGCCAGCACCGAGATCCGGTCGGCGAGCTGGTCGGCCTCGTCGAGGTACTGCGTGGTCAGCAGCACCGTGGTGCCCTCGGCGACGAGCGCGCGCACCGCCTGCCAGACCTCGGCGCGGGCGCGCGGGTCGAGCCCGGTGGTCGGCTCGTCGAGGAACAGCACCGCCGGCGCGAGGATCATGCCGACGGCGAGGTCGAGCCGCCTGCGCATCCCACCGGAGTAGGCGCCGACCGGCCTGCGGCCGGTATCGGCGAGGCCGAACCGCTCCAGCAGCTCCTCGGCCCGCCGGGCGGCGTCGGCCCGCGACAGGTGGTGCAGCCTGCCGAACATCACGAGGTTGCTGCGCCCGTCGAGGACCTCGTCGACCGCGGCGTGCTGGCCGACGAGCCCGATCCGCCTGCGGACGTCGGCGGCCTGCGTGACCACGTCGAACCCGTCGATCGCGGCGCGCCCGCCGTCGGCGCGCAACAACGTGGCGAGGATGCGGACCGCCGTGGTCTTGCCGGCCCCGTTCGGCCCGAGCAGCCCGTGCACCGTGCCCGCGGGCACGGCCAGGTCGAACCCGTCGAGCGCCGGCCGGTCCGCTGCCCGGTAGCGCTTGCGCAGCCCTTCGGCGCGCACCGCGGTCGTCATGTCCCTCCGGATACTCAAGTTTGAACCCCCGGGCGGGGAGGATGCCCCACGAGGGAGGGGTTATGCAAATTTGAATCGGGAGGTTCCCGGCGGGCGTTACGCGTCGCGCGGCGGGTGCGGCGGGAACTTCAGCGACTCCCAGCTGCCCGGCCTGCCCGGCGACCCCGGCTCGCCCGCCATCGGGTAGGCGCCGGCCTCGAGGCGCGCGATCAGCCCGCGGGTCCACTCGGCGCCGCCCGCGGCCTGGTGCTCCCACAGCCCGAACAGCTCGCGGACGTGCGGCGGCTCGACCAGCGCGTCGATCTGCGCCCGCGCCTTGTCGCGCGCCTCCTCCAGCGCGGCGAGGCGCTGCTTCAACAGCGCGATCGCCTCCTCGCGGGGGAGGGAGGGCAGCATCGCGAGCGCGGCGCCGAGGAAGTCGGGCCGCGGCTGCGGGCGGCGCAGCGCCTCGCGCAGCAGCTTCATGTACTCGGCCTCACCGCGTTCGGTGAGCTCGTACTCGGTGCGCCCGGCGACCTCGTTGGAGGCGTGCAGCAGGCCGCGCTCGGTGAGCATGTGCAGGGCGTGGTAGATCGAGCCCCACTTCACGTTCGCCCACTCGCCTGCGCCCCACGACAGCAGGTCGGTGCCGATCCGGTACCCGTGGGCACGCCCGTACCCGCGCACCACCCCCAGGACCAGCAAGCGCGTCGCCGACATCGACGAGGAGCCTAGCGGCGGCGCCCCGCCGACTTCAGGAAAGCCACATTCCTGAAGCTGCACGTCAGGAAGGTGGCTTTCCTGCAACCCGGGTCACCCGATCGGTGCTGCGGCGCAACGGGCCGCCGCGTGGCGCGTCCTGTCGGGTAGGCGGTGCGGGGGAGCACCGCCGGGATCGGGGGAACCGCATGACCTGGACGAGGACGGTGCTCGCCACCGCGCTGACGTGCGCCGCGCTCGCGGCCGTACCCGCCTGTGGTGCGGCGCAGCCGACGCCGACGCCCGCCGTACCACCACCGGCCGCGACCGCCGAGCCGACGCCGACCCCGGCGGCCGCCGGGACGCGAGCCGTCCGGCCGGCCCAGCGGACCGCGCCCGGCCTGCCCCGCTGCACCACGGCCGAGCTCGCGGTCACCCTCGGCGAGGGCGGCGCCGCGGCCGGCTCGACGTACCGGCCGCTGATCTTCACCAACACCGGGTCGCGGACCTGCGAGCTGCGCGGGTTCCCCGGCGTCTCCTACGTGGCCGGCGACGACGGCCACCAGGTCGGGCCGGCCGCGGCGATGGCGGGGGAGCGGGGCGGCCAGGTGCCCATCCCGCCGGGCGGCACCGCGCAGGCGCAGCTCCAGCTGGCAGGCGTGGAGAACTTCTCGCCCGAGGACTGCCACCCCGTGCCGGTGCGCGGCCTGCGCGTCTACCCGCCGGGCGACACGGCCGCGCTGTTCGTCCCGATGGAGGGCACGGGGTGCAGCACGCAGCCGCCGGGCAACCAGCTGTCGGTCCAGACGATCACACCCTAGAGCGAGCGGGCGAGGTCGGCGAAGAACGCGATCGTGCGCTGTTGCTCCGCGGCCGGGCCGACGGGGCACAGCTGCAGCTCGGTGGCGCCGGCGTCGGCGAAGCGCCGCACGGCCTTCTCGAGCTCGGCCTCGTCGCCGGCGAGGATCGCCTCCTCCGGCCCGGACAGGCCCGCCCGGTCGAGCGAGCGCCGGTAGCTCGGCAGCTCGCCCGCCATGCCGAACGTCTCCGCGACGCGGGCGCGGGCGCCGTCCGGGTCGTCGGTCAGCACCGCGATCACGCTGACCACCACCTGCGGGTCCGGCCGCCCGGCGGCGGCCGCGCGCACCGCGGGGACCACGTGCTCGGCGAGGCCGCGGGCGCTCGTCCACGTCGTGATCACCCCGTCGGCCTTCTCCCCGGCCAGCCGCAGCAGGCGCGGGCCGTGCGCGGCGATCAGCAGCGGCGGCGCGGGGGTGGCGGGGACGCCGACCCCGCCGACCGCGGTGAGCGTCTCGCCCTGAACGTCCACCGCCTCGCCGCGCAGCGCTGCGGACAGGACGCCGGCGTACTCCTCGACGTGCTGTCCCGGCCGGGTCCAGCGGTAGCCGTACCGGCCCTCGACGATCGGCTGGTGGCTCGGCCCGATCCCCAGCGTGAGCCGGCCCTTCACCGCGGCCTGCGCGGTGAGCGCCTCGGCCGCGAGCGCGAGCGGGTGTCGCGGCCAGGTGACGACGACCGCGGTGCCGAGCCCGATCCGCGGGGCCCGGTCGCCGATCGCAGCGATGAGCGTCAGCGGGTCCCAGCCGGTCCGCTGCCCGACCCACGCGCGGGTGAAGCCGCGCCGTTCCGCGTCGACGACGGCGTCCACCACCGCGGGCAGCGGCCGCTCCTCGTCGATCCACATCCCGATCTGCATGCGACCAGTCCAGCCACGGCCCGATCGCCGATCAAGGAGCGATCGCCCCGCGCAGCGATAAGGACACGTGATGGATCGGGTGGTAGAGAGGACCGGTGGAGGTTCGCCAGCTGCGGTACTTCGTCGCCGTCGCCGAGGAGCTGCACTTCGGGCGGGCGGCCGAGCGCCTGCACGTCGCGCAGCCCGCGGTCAGCCAGCAGGTCAGCAGGCTGGAGCGCGAGCTGGGGGTGCGGCTGCTCGAGCGGACGTCGCGGCGGGTGGTGCTCACCAGCGACGGCGTCCGGCTGCTCGACGAGGCGCGGGCCGCGCTGGCCGCGGTGGACCGCGTGCGCGCGGTCGCTGCGGAGCTGTCCGCCGGGCGCGCGGCCGTCCTGCGCGTCGGCACCACCCCCGGGCTCGGCCCGCGGCTCGTGCGGGCCGCCGAGAAGTGGCGGGCGAACGTCCCCGACCTGCAGATCGAGCTGGTGGACGGCACGGTCGCCGAGCACGTCGCGGCGCTGCGGGCGGGCGAGCTGAACATCGCGCTGGTGCGCGGGAGGGTGGCCGCCGCGGCCGACCTGCAGGCGGTGGAGGTGTGGCGCGAGCCGCTGCGGGTGCTGCTCCCGGCCGCGCACCCGGCGGCCGCGGGCCCCGCGGTCCCCGTGTCGGCCCTCGCCGAGCTGACCCTCCGCCTGCCCGACCGCGCGGCCGACCCGGCCCTGCACGACGCCCTGCTCGCCGCCTGCGCCGCCGCCGGCATCGTCGCGACCGCCGGTCGCCCGGTGCGCTCCCTCGAGGACGCCGCCGTGGAGATCGCGATGAGCAGCCAGGACGCCACGGTCGTGTGCGGGTGCGCCGGCGAGCCGGTACCCGGAGCCGTCGTGCGGCCGCTCGCCCCGAGCATCGAGGTCCCCGGGGTGCTGCTCACCCCGCCGACCGCCGGGCCGGACTGCCTGGACGTGCTCGTCGGGGCGCTTGCGTGACCCCGCTACGGTGGCGCGATGGTGATCACCCGGGACCTGCGCCTCGCAGACGGGCGTGACCTGTGCGTCCACGACACCGGCGACGGCGACGTGACGCTCGTCTGGCACCACGGCACGCCGCAGACCGGGGCGCTGTACGAGCCGCTGCTCGGCCTGGCCCGGGAGCGCGGGATCCGGCTCGTGTCCTACGCCCGCCCCGGCTACGGCGGGTCCACGCCGCGCCCCGGCCGCACCGTCGGCTCCGCGGGCGATGACCTCGCCGAGGTGGCCGATGTGCTGTGCCTCGACCGGTTCGCCGTGATGGGCTCCTCCAGCGGCGGCTCCCACGCGCTGGCGTGCGCGGCGCTGCTTCCCGACCGTGTGACCGGCGTGGTGTGCTTCGCCGCGCTCGCCCCCTTCACCGGCGACGACGCCTGGTTCGACGGCATGCGCGACGACGGCGCCCTGCGCGCGGCGGTCGCGGGCCGCGCCGCCCGGGCCCGCTACGGCGAGCAGTACGGGTTCGACCCCGCTTGCTTCACCGAGTCCGACATCGCCGCCCTCGCCGGGACGTGGGTGGCGATGGGCGTGGACGCGGGCACCGCCGGCCGCGCGGGCCCCGACGGCCAGATCGACGACGACGTCGCGCTCGTGACCGACTGGGGCGCCGACCTGGCGGCCGTGGAGGCGCCGGTGCTGCTCGTGCACGGCGAGCAGGACCGCGTGGTGCCGGTGGCCCACGCGCTGCAGCTGACCCGCTGCCTCGGGCAGTCGGAGCTGTGGCTGCGCCCCGACGACGGGCACATCTCGGTGCTGGAGGCCTGCCCGCAGGCCATGGACTGGCTGCTCGCGGTGCTGCCCGGCTCGGGCTAGGCCGTGACTGGCCGGCCCTCCCGGTCGAGCCGCAGCGGGAGACCCCACATCGGGAACAGCGTCTCCACGTCGAGGAAGGACGTGTAGCCCGAGATGCGGTCGCCCCTGATCGCGAGCACCTGCAGCGCCCAGGCGTAGTAGCCGTCGCCATCGGGCTCGGGCCGCCACTGCGCGAAGCCCGGCATGCCGTTGGCCGTGATCGGCTGCAGCTTCGAGCCCCGGCACGGCGCCCCCGGGCCGATCCACCACTTCTGGATCTCCTCGGGCCCCTGCAGCCAGATGTCGTACGGCGGCATGTTGAGGATGGCGTCCTCGTGCAGGAGGTTGACCAGCGCCGCGACGTCGTAGCGCTCGAACGCCTCGGCGTAGCGGTCGAGCAGCTGCTGGTGGTCGGCGTCGAGGTCGCCGTCGAGGGCCTTGCCGTTGGCCGGCACGGCCTGCTCCTGCTCGGCGAGCGTGGCCCGGGCCCGCTGCAGCGCGCTGTTGACCGACGCCACCGTGGTACCCAGCAGCTCGGCCACCTCGGACGCCTTCCACTGCAGCACCTCGCGCAGGATCAGCACGGCCCGCTGCTTGGCGGGCAGGTGCTGCAGGGCGGCGACGAACGCCAGCCGCACCGACTCCTTGGCCACCGCGAGCTCGGCGGGGTCGGACGTGGTGGGCAGCACCCGCGCGTCGGGGATCGGCTCCAGCCACGCGATCTCCGGCTTGGGCACCGGGCGGGGGCCGTCGGTCGACGCGGCCTCGCCGAAGTCCATCGGCGTGGCCCGGCGCTGGCGGCTCTCCAGCATCGTCAGGCACACGTTCGTGGCGATCTTGTACAGCCACGAGCGGACCGACGAACGCCCCTCGAACCGGTCGAACGAGCGCCACGCGCGGACCATGGTGTCCTGCACGGCGTCCTCGGCGTCCGCCGACGAACCGAGCATCCGGTAGCAGTAGGCGGTGAGCTCGACGCGGTACTGCTCCCAGGTCTCGGGCGGGGCATCAGCGGCGACGGTCATCGGGTCCCCCTTCTTCGCGCGACGAAGCCTAGAGGTGGTGGCCGACAAAACCGAGCGCGGACGCCGGAACGGCGAGAAAACGGCCCGGCCGGCTCAGCCGCGGCGCACGTACCGGTCCCGGCCGGCGAGCGCCCCCGCCGTGCCCTGCACGGCGAGCAGCAGGAGCAGCACCACGAGCGGGACGGACCAGCCACCGGTCAGGTCGCGCAGCGCGCCCACCGCGAACGGTCCGACGGCCGCGAGGACGTAGCCGACGCTCTGCGCCATGCCCGACAGCTGGGCGGCGTGGGCGGCGTCCGGCGCCCGCAGCGCGACCAGGGTCAGCGCCAGGCCCAGCGCGGCGCTCTGCGCGAAGCCCATCAACAGCACGGCGGGTAGCTCGACGCCGAACGGCGCGAGCACCCCCAGCAGCCCGACCGCGGCCATGACCGTGAGCCAGACGGCGAGCCCGCGCTGGCGCGGCCCGCGGGTGGCGAGCATCGGGGTGAGCGTCGCGCCCGCGATCCCGGACACCGTGGACAGCGACAGCAGGAAGCCCGCGGCCACCGGGTCGAAGCCGCGTTCGACGAGCATCGCGGGCAGCCACCCGGTGACCGCGAAGTAGCTGAGCGACTGCAGGCCCATGTAGAGGGTGACCTGCCAGGCGATCGCGTCGCGCCACAGCCCGCCGACCCGGACCCCGCCGACGCGGACCGGCCGGCCGGCCCGGCGGACGTGCGGCAGCCAGCACACCAACGCGAGCAGCGCGAACAGCGCCCACGAGGCCAGCGCGCCCGCCCAGCCCAGCCCGGCCGCGTGCGCGATCGGCACCGTCACCCCGGCGGCGAGGGCGCCGCCGGCGGCGATCGCCATCGTGTAGAGACCGGTCATCATGCCGGTGCGGTGGGCGAAGTCGCGCTTGATCAGGCTGGGCAGCAGCACGTTGCCGATCGCGATCGCCGAGCCCAGCAGCACGGTGCCCGCGAACAGCGCCCACAGCGGACCGGCCGACCGCACCGCGAACCCGACGAGCAGCAGCACCAGCGAGCCCAGCAGCGCCCGCTCGATGCCGAGCCGCCTGGCGAGCGGCGGGGCCGCCGGTGCGATCAGGCCGAAGCAGAGCACAGGGAGGGCCGTGAGCACGCCCGCCGCGGTCGCCGAGAGGCCTTCGGCGGCCTGGATCTCCGACAGGAGCGGGGCCACCCCCACGACCGCGGGGCGCAGGTTCGCCGCGACCAGGACGATCGCGAGACCCAGCCACCAGGCCGACGCGGCCGCGGAGCGCGCGGGTCGCGGAGCAGCTTCGACGTTCACGAGCTGCGGTCCATGATCGCCCGGGCCGCGTCGAGGTAGCGCTCCGCCGCGCCGCGCGCCGCGTCCGGGTCGCCCGCCGCGATCGCGGCGGCGAGCTCCTCGTGACCGGGGAACGCCCCCGGGTCGTCGTCGTGCGCGTCGATCTCGGTGACGGTGCGCTGCAGCGCCTCCGTGAGCCCGGCGTACAGGTCGATGAGGACCGGGTTCCCGGTGGCGGCGACGACGGCCTTGTGGAAGGCGACGTCGGCCGCGGCGAACGCCTCCCGGTCCGGCCCCTCGCACGCAGCGCGCCGAGCGGCGAGCGCAGCCTGGATGGCGGCCACGTCGTCGTCGGTGCGGTTCAGCGCGGCGGCGACGGCCGCGTCCCGCTCCAGGCTCGCCCGCACGGCGAGCACGTGGTCGGCGCTGCTGCGCCGCGCGCGGCGCAGGAGGGCGGCCCCGAGGTCGCTGCTGGCGCGCACGTACGTGCCGTCGCCCCGCCGCGGCTCCAGAACGCCGGCGTGCTCGAGGGCGCGTACCGCTTCCCGGATGGTGTTGCGCCCCACGCCCAGCGCCGCGACGAGCTCGGGTTCCGGGGGGATCTTCGTCCCGACCGGCCACTCGCCGGAGGCGATGAGCGCCTCGAACTGGGCGACCACCTCGTCGCACAGGCGGCCGGGCCGCACTGCCGTCAGTCCCACGCAAAGAACCTAACATCCCATGTTTGCGGAGCCGGCCGTCAGTTCCGCGAGGGGAAAGCGCGGCGGATCGCCTCGAGGTCGGCGCGCAGGTCGCGCACCCGCTCCGCGCCGAGGACCTGGGCGACCTCGCGCTCGATCTCGGGGACGAGCCCCTGCGCGAAGGCGATCACGTCGTGCCCGCGCTCGGTGGGGACGACGAGCTTCGCGCGGCGATCGGTCGGGTCGGGCACGCGCCGGACGTACCCGTGCGCCTCCAGGTGTGCCACCAGCTCGGCCATGGCCTGCTTGGTCATCTGTGCGCGCTCGGCGAGCAGGCTGACCGTGGTGCCCGTGTCGTCCAGGTGTTGGAAGACGGCGGCGTGCGCGGGTCGCACCTCGGTGAACCCGTGCCCGGCGAGCCGGGTGAGCACGCGGTCGTTGAGCGCCACGAACGCCTCGCGCATGAGGACCGCGAGGTTCGCGGGCCGCTCCTGCCCGCCGAGCTGCGGCAGACGCCTTGACATAGACAGGCCTCCTGTCCATTCTTCCAACATGGACATGCTACCTGTCTATTCTGTCGATCGAGCCGCGCCCGAGTGCATCCGCACCGGCACCGACGAGGTCACCATCCTCGCCACGAGCGCCCAGACCCGGGGGAGCGCTGTTCGCCGTGCAGGTCCGAATGCCGCCCGGAGGCGGCCCGCCCGTGATGCACCGGCACGACCCGGGCGAGGTCTACCTCGTGCAGGAGGGCGAGTTCACCTTCTACATCGGGGGAGCCGACGATCCCGACCGGTGCCGGGTCGTCGCGACGGCGGGCGACGTCGTCCCGCTCGCCGGCCGCACCCCGCACACGATCCGCAACGAGTCGACCGAGGACGCCGTCGCGTTCGTCGTGCACGCGCCCGGCCGGCCGATGGAGGGGTTCGTGCGCGCGGTCGCCGCGCTCGACGGGGAACCGGGGATGGAGGACGTGCTCGCCGTGGCCGCGCGGAACGGGATCGAGCTGCTGGGCCCCGTCCCGTGACCGCACCTCACCAGCGGAACGTCCACCCGTCCCGGTCGGCCTCGAACCCCGCCCGGGCGAGCACCCGCGCCGCGGCCGAGCCGTCGGGCACCCGCGCGGTGATGCGGTCGAACCCGGCCGTGCGGGCCGACCGCACGCACTCGGCCACCAGCCGGGACCCGATGCCGGTGCGCCGCACCGACGGTTCCACCGACAACAGCGCCAGCCGGGCGGCGTTCCCGTCGGCCAGGCAGAGCGCGCACCCGGCCGGCTCGCCGTCGACCTCGGCGATCCACGCCGCCTCCCGCGGGTCGGCGCGGGAGGCGAAGTCGGCCACCGTGCGGGCCGCCTCCGCCTCCCTGTCCCGGTGCCGGGAGATGATCCAACCCAGCTCGCCGGGCGCCGGGCCGCGCAGGACGATGGTGCGGGGGAGCGGGGTGCCGTCGAGCGCCGCGCGGATCCACTCCATCGCGCCGACCAGCTTGTGCCTGCCGTGCTCGTCGAGCGGATCGAGGAGGCGCTCGATCGCGCGAGCCTGCGCGTGGTCGAGGCGGGCGAAGGCCGCGCGGCCCTGCTCGGTGAGCCGCACGACCTGGCGGCGGCCGTCGTCGGGAGCGGTCTCGCGCACCACCAGCCCGTCCGCGGCGAACCGGCGGAGGATGCGGCTCAGGTAGCCCGCGTCGATCCCCAGCAGATGGCGCAGGTCGGACACGCTCGTCTCGGCCCGTTCGGCGAGCTCGAACAGCACCCGGGCCTCCGTGAGCGAGTAGGGCGTGCCCAGCAGGCCCGCCTCGAGCGCACCGATCACCCGTGTGTAGAAGCGGTTGAACGCGCGCACGCGCGCGACCACGCCCGCCTCGGACATCCAGCTCCCCCCACTGGTTGACAGCGACCACGGAACCGTTGACTCTGTCAAACAGTAGTGGGCCAAAGAGCAGTGGGTCGAACACCGGTGGGCCGGACACCGGTGGAGGGAGAGGGTGCGGTGCTGCGGGCCATCGACCTCGAAGCCGTCCTCCTCGTCGTCGCGCTCGTGCTCGTCCTGATGGGCCTCGCACCCGTCGCCCCCGAGGGCCGACCCCGGGTGCGGCTGCGCGAGCGGATCGCGCGGCAGATCCGCCGGTGGGACTCCTACGTCTTCCACGACCCGCGGATCTGGTACCCGCGCGACTGATGCCTCACCGGCCGGCGAGCAGCTCCACGACCGGCGCGAACTCCTCCGGGTACAGCGCGTTGACGGTGACGTAGGAGAAGCCGAGCGCGTCCCGGCGCCGCTGGATCTCGTCGGCCATCTGCCGGGGCGTGCCGCGCAGCAGGTACATCGAGTCGGCCTCGACCAGGGCGCCGTGGTCGTCGCCGACCAGGGGGACGAGCCGCTGCGGGATGACCTCGCCCACGACGAGCACGTTCATGCAGTACTCGACGTCGCGCCCGCCCGCCGCCTGCTCGACGTCGCCGATCATCCCCTCGACCTCGCCCCGGCCGGCGTACGGGCCGTGCGCGAAGGTGACGACGTCGGCGAGCTCGCCCGCGAGGGCGCGCGACCGCGGACCACCCGCGGCGATCATCACCGGCGTGCGGGTCGTCGTCTCGAGCGCGCGCAGGTGCGCCACGGTGCGCCGCACCAGGTCCAGCCGCTGCCCGGGCGTGGTCTCGGGCATGCCGATCTCCTCGACCGCCGCCCGGTTCACCCACCGGTTCCCGGTCCCGATGCCCAGCTCGAACCGGTCGTCGGTCAGCACGGCGAGGCTGTGCGCCTCCCACGCCGCGGTGCGCGGTGGGCGCACGGTGCTCGCCAGCACGAACGTCCCCACGCGCAGCGTCGAGGTCACGGCCGCCGCCACCGCCACGGCGGGCAGCGGCGCGAGCAGCTGCAGTCCGTCGGGCATCAGCAACGTCGAGTAGCCGAGCTCCTCGGCGCGGCGGGCGACCGCGCGCCACCGCTCGCCGGTGTACTCGGGCTCCGCGACCACCCCGAAGCGGAATCGACGATCCACGACCTAGTTCCCTCCCGCGTTCCTCGTGAGCACCTCGTCGAGTTGGGAGAAGGCGGCGCCCGCCGCGGCCGGCGCGAGCTGCACGCCCTTGACGACCGCGATCACCAGCTCCACCGCCTGCCGCGGGTCCACGCCCGGCGCCCACTCGCCGCGCGCCGCTCCCGCGTCCAGCAGGTCGCGCAACCAGCGCCGCCAGTTGGCCTCGTGCCGCGCCATCACCGCCCGGACCGCCGGGTCGCGGCGGGCGTGCAGGTCGAGCTCGGCGGTCACGACGAACACCTCCGGCGCGTCGAGCAGCAGCCGGTGCAGGTGGGCGAGGTGGCCGCGGAGGGTCTCCGCGGGGCCCGCGCCCGCCGGGGGATCGGCGCTGAACCGGCCGATCGCGTGCTCGGCGACGGCCGCCACGATGTCCTTCTTGGCGGGGAAGTGGTGGTAGAGCGTCGAGTGGTCGATCCCCGCGTCCGCGGCGATCTGCTTCAGCCGCAGCCCCTCGAAGCCCACCTCGGCCACCTGCCGGAACGCCGCGCGAACGATCGCACCCCTCCGATCGGACACCCGTCGCACCTCCCAACAAGTTTGTTGGGACAACGTGGCACACGGCGCGCGCGGGCCGTCGAGCGGGTTCCGCTAGCGGGGGAGGTGGAAGCGCGTGTACGACTCGAAGCGGGCCACGGGGGTGAGCCCGAGGCGAGCCAGGAGCGCCGCGCTGCGGACGTTGCCGTGGCCGACGCCGGCGTACACGTCCGTCGCGCCGAGGACGTCCTCCGCGAACGGTGACGGCGCCGAACGCGGTCGGCACGTCATGGTCGGCCGCGCAGCAGCGCCTCCTGGAGGAGTACTCGCAGCACTCGCCGGTCGCCGTCTGGAGACCGGCGAGACCGTCGGTTGGGCGCGGCGCTCTCGTAGCCGCTGTCGAGGTCCTGTCAGATCGGCGTCGATCTCGCGGCCGCCGCCTCCGTGCGCGCCGGGCACCCGAGGAGGAGCCCGCACACCATAACTGTCATAACGTCGATTATCGGCTCAACGGGGCGGTCAACCGGTGCAGCGGCGCACCGGCCGGCGGGGGTCGTTGATTTCCGGTCGTCAACGCCCGCGGCCCGTGCGCGCCTGCAGCTCGTCCATCGCGCGTGAGGCGTCGGCCTTCGTCCGGCCGTCCGGCGACGTCTCGCCGGCCTGCCGTGCGAGCGTCGGCAGGTACGACCGCTGCGGACCCGTCATCGATTCGTCGCCGGTGGCCCAGTCGTCGGGATCCGTGGTTCACGGCTCGTTGGCGGTGGCGGCGGTCGTCGGTCGTGCGTTCGAACACATCGTCGAATCCCCCTGGGGTGCAGGGCGAACGCTCCCCTGACCCGCGTTATGACAGTGCGACCGGTCCCCGGCCGCATAGCGGAGAGGGCCCGGCGGCGGCAGCAGCCGGGCCGCCGCCTCGGCATCGACGCGGCAGGCTTGGGGATTCTCCTGTCGTGCCGTGAGACCAACCCGGGTGAGATCTGCTGCGGGCCGCGAGCAGCTCCATGTGCGGTGAGGGTGCGGTCGCCGCGAGCCCGGACCCGGGGAACTCCCCTCGCTCGACGGCCGCCACTCCCCTCGGTTGCGTTATGACAGCGGGTCCGAGTTACCGCGGTGTCGTTCTGCCCGGTGTCCGGCGGCGCCGAGCCCCGGGTCGACGGCCCGCATCAGCGCGACGAGCAGCAGGGCGAAGGCCACGGCGAACAGCACGAACCCCGCGCCGTGTGTGTACTCCCACCGGTCGCGCAGCACCGCGAGGTCCGGCGGCGCGGTCCCGGGCGGCAGGGCGCGCAGCCGCACGTCGACCGGAACGATCAACGCCAGCAGGCTCGTGAGGGCGATCACCTGCAGTGCGAACGCCGTCGCGGTCGGGGCCGCCAGGCGCCGGTTTCGCCGCACGAGCCACACCAGCGCCGCCGTCGCGACGATCGCGCCGACACAGGTCACCAGGCCGATCGTGCCGTGCCCGACGGACAGCGAGTTCGGCAGCAGCGCGTAGATCTCGGCCAGGTGGGCCCACCCGAGCACGTGGGCCAGTTCCAGGCCCGCGGTCAGGGCGGCGAGCAGCAGCGCGGCCGCGTACCACCAGCGGACGGCCGCGGGGCGCTCTCCCCCGGTCGAACGCTTCGTCAGCGCCATACCGTCGACGTACCCACGCATCGCCCGCCCATAGCCCGGCCGGCCGATCCACGGGCGCCGGACAGCGCACGCCGCCGATGCGCGTGATGATGGATGCCGTGGTATCCAGCCGGTTCGCCCGACGGCAGCGCGAGCTGGTGCTCGCAGACCTCCGCACCGAAGAGCGGTCGCGCGCATGACCCACCCCTTCGACGACCTGACTGTCGAGGCGCTGCGCGCCCAGGGCGGCCTCAAGTGGACGCTGTACGGCGAGGACAGCCTGGGGGCGTTCGTCGCCGAGATGGACTTCCCGGCCGCGCCGCCGATCGTCGAAGCGCTGCACGAGGCCGTGGACGCCATGCGCTTCGGGTACCCGGCGCCCGCGCTCGTCGAGCAGATGGCGCGGGCCTGCGCGGAGTGGCAGGCCCGCCACCACGGCTGGCGGGTGCCCGCTGAACACGTCCACGCGCTGCCCGACGTGGTCACCGGCTTCGTGGTGGCGGTCGAGCACTTCTCGCGGCCGGGCAGCCCGGTCATCCTGCCCACCCCCGCGTACATGCCGTTCGTGACGCTGCCGGAGGCGCTCGGCCGGGCGGTGCTCCAGGTGCCGCTGGTGCGCGACGCGGGCCGGTACGTGATGGACCTCGACGCGCTCGACGCCGCCTACCGCGCGGGCGGCGACCTGCTGGTGCTGACCAACCCGCACAACCCGCTGGGCCGCGTGTTCACGCCGGACGAGCTGCACGCCGTGTGCGCCGTGGTGGACCGCCACGGCGGGCGCGTGTTCGCCGACGAGATCCACTCTCCGCTCACCTACCCCGGCCACCGGCACGTGCCGTACGCCTCGCTGTCCGAGACCGCCGCCGGGCACACCGTCACGGCGACCTCGGCGTCCAAGGCCTGGAACCTCGCGGGTCTGCGCTGCGCGCAGCTGATCACCAGCAACGACGCCGACGCGCGCCGCCTGGCCGAGATCGGGCCGTTCGCCACCCACGGGGCCGGCACGCTCGGCCTCGTCGCCGCCACCGCCGCGTACACCGCGGGCGACGCGTGGCTGCGGGACGTGCTGGGCTACCTCGACCGCAACCGCCACCTGCTGGCCGCCCTGCTCGCCGAGCACCTGCCCGGCGCGCGCTACGACCCGCCGGAGGGCACCTACCTGGCGTGGCTGGACCTGCGGGAGCTCGGGCTCGGCGACGACCCGGCTGCGGTGATCCGGGAACGGACCGGCGTTGCACTGACCAGCGGCCCCGAGTGCGGCCCTCCCGGCCGCGGGCACGCGCGGCTCAACTTCGCCACCTCGCGCGGGATCCTCGAGCAGCTGGTCGTGCGCATGGCCGGGGTCCGCCGCGGAAATCCGTGCTGACGCGCCCTCAGCACTCGAAGACCGACCAGCAGATCTCGTTGCGCAGCCGCTGGTCGTCCAGGACCAGCTCGCGGATGGGGTCCGGCAGCTGGTCGCGCTGCCAGCGGCACTCGCGCCTGCCCGCGACCTCCTCCTCGCCCGGGGGCGCCGCCGCGCGCGCCGCCTTGATCGCGTAGGCGGCGGCGCCCAGCTCGTGCGCGGCGACGTGCGCCACCACCGCGGCCTGGCCTGCGGCGAACGCGGCGTGCCGGGCCGCCCCGGAGAGCACGCGCGCGGCGGCCATCGCGTGCCCGCCCGCCGCCCGCGACTGCGACATCTTGACCTCACCGCGCGTCCACGCCCTGATCTGCGCGATCGCGTGCCGCGGGCGCGGATCGGACGGCCGCTGCGCCTCGAACAGGTGCAGGACGTGCTCCGCGCAGGTGGCCGCCCACAGCGCCAGCAGCCGGTGGTTCTCGTCGGTGAGGGTCCCGCCGCGCCGGATGGTGGTGAAGCGGGGGTCCCTGACCTTCGGCAGGATCACGCTCCGAGCGTGCCAGACGGCGTCGGCGAGGCCTCAGTCGCCGGTGGTGGGCGGCTGGTCCACCAGCTGGGCGAGGTAGAGCTGCTCGCCGAGCTTGTCGATGAGCTCGAGGTTGGTCTCGATGTAGTCGATGTGGTGCTCTTCGTCGGCGAGGATGTCCTCGAACAGCTTCGCCGTGGTGATGTCGCCCTTGTCGCGGCAGAGCTTGATGCCCGGCCGCAGCCGCTCGACGACCTCCAGCTCGATCGCGAGATCGGATTCGAGCTGCTCGCGCACGGTCTGGCCGATCCGCAGCGGGAACAGCCGCTGGTAGTTGGGCAGGCCCTCGAGGAACAGGATGCGGTCGGTGATGATCTCCGCGTGCCGCATCTCGTCGATCGACTCGTTCCTGGTGTACTCGGCGAGTTTGGTCAGGCCCCAGTTCTGCTGCATCTTGGCGTGCAGGAAGTACTGGTTGATCGCGGTGAGCTCGCTGGTCAACTGTTCGTTGAGCAGCGCGATGATCTCGTCGTCGCCACGCATGGGGTCCTCGCTTCGTCGGCGGTGAAACGGCAGCAGAATCTACCGCGGACGTTAACCCCACGAATGGGCGACAAACGATTCAGGATCGCCTTTGCGCAGGTCAGGCGAACCTCGTCACAGGGCGGGCTGGCTTCAGGCCGACGCCGGCAGCCCGGCGATTTCCGACGGCGCGTGGGCGGCGGCCAGGAAGACGTCGATGTGGTCGTGGCACGAGCCGCAGCCGGTGCCGGCCTCGCAGGCGTCGCCGACCTCCTCGACGGTGCGCGCACCGCGCGCGATGCAGGACTTGATCACGGTGTCCGGCACCGCGTAGCAGATGCACACGTACACAGGCACTCCTTCGGTCAAGCAAGGCTTGCCTATGTTCACACCACCTTCCCTCTGGACGCAAGAACTAGCCTTGGCGGGTGCCGCTCGACGAGTACCGCCGCAAGCGCGACCCGCGGCGCACGCCGGAGCCGGTGCCGGCCGAGGACCCCGTCGCGGAGGGCCCCGGTAACCGCTTCGTCGTCCAGGAGCACCACGCGCGGCGGCTGCACTGGGACGTCCGGCTCGAGCGCGACGGCGTGCTGGCCTCGTGGGCGGTGCCGAAGGGGCTGCCCACCGACCCGGACACGGTGCGCCTGGCCGTGCGGACCGAGGACCATCCGATCGAGTACCTGGAGTTCTCGGGGGAGATCCCGGCGGGCGAGTACGGCGGCGGCCGGATGACGATCTGGGACTCCGGCACCTACGAGACCGAGAAGTGGAACCCGCGCGAGGTGATCGTGCGGCTGAAGGGGGAGCGCGCGTCCGGCCGGTTCGTGTTCATCCGCACCGACCGGGACGGCGGGAAGGACAACTGGCTGCTGCGCCGCTCCGACCGGGACGGCGCACGGGCCCCGCTCCCCCACGACGTCCGCCCCATGATCGCCACCCCCGGTGACCTGCCGACCGGGGGCGAGTGGTGGCTGCAGGTCGGGTTCGGCGGGGAGCGCGTCGTCGTGCGCGCCGAGGGCGGGCGGATCCGCATCACCGACGCCGAGGGCGACGAGGTCGCCGCGCCCGGCCTGCGCGGGCTCGGGCCGTCGCTCGGGGCGACGCAGGCGCTGTTCGACGCCGAGCTGGTCGGCGACGCCGAGGGCGCGTACCTGTGGATCGGCGACCTGCTGCACCTCGACGGGCGCGACGTGTGCGAGCTGCCGTTCCGGGAGCGCAGGTCGTTGCTGGAGCGCCTGCCGCTCGACGGGCCACGCTGGCGCCTCGCCCCGGTGTTCCCGGGGGCGGGCGCGGAGGTGGTGGCCGCGGCGAAGCAGCAGAAGCTCCCCCACGTCGTGGCGAAGGACCCGGACTCGCCCTACGAGCCGGGGCGCACGAGCAAGCGGTGGGTGCAGGTCGACACGGGCATCGGCGGCGGTGCCGCCGCGGGCGGGCCCCGCCGCCCGGCGGCGAAGGCGGGATACGGGCGGGCTGCGCTCAGCAACCCGACGAAGGTGCTCTACCCCCTCACCGGCACCACCAAGGCGGACGTGCTCGCCTACTACCTGTCCGTCGCCGAGGTGATGCTGCCGCACCTGCGCGACCGGCCCGTCACCCTCGTGCGCTGGCCGGACGGGGTGGAGCGGGGCTCGTTCTTCGAGAAGGACGTCTCACGGCACGCCCCCCGCTGGCTGTGCACCGCGCGCGTGGGCACCCCGGGCGGCCGGTCGGAGAGCGCCGACTTCCCGCTGATCGACGACGCGGAGGGGCTCGCGTGGGCGACGAACCTCGCCGCGCTCGAGCTGCACGTCCCGCAGTGGCGGATCGGCCCGGACGGCGCCCCGCAGCCGCCGGACCTGGTGGTGTTCGACCTCGACCCGGGCGAGGGCACCACCGTGGTGGACTGCGCGCGGGTGGCGGAGCGGATCGCCGAGCGGCTCGCCGACGACGGCCTCGTCGCCTACCCGCGCACGAGCGGCGGCAAGGGCATGCAGCTGTACGTGCCGGTGGAGGTGACGCGCGCCGAGCACACCTCGCAGTACGCGAAGGCGATCGCCGAGGAGCTGGCCCGCGAGTCGCCGCAGCGGGTCACGGCGGTGATGGCGAAGGCGCGCCGTCGCGGGAAGGTGTTCGTGGACTGGAGCCAGAACAACCCGCACAAGACCACGATCGCGAGCTACTCGCTGCGCGGGCGGGCCCACCCCACGGTGGCCACCCCGGTGACGTGGGAGGAGGTGCGGGCGTGCCGGCGCCCGGAGGACCTGGTGTTCACCGCGGCCGACGTCCCCGCCCGCATCGCCGAGCACGGCGACCTCATGGCCCCGCTGTTGACGCAACCGCAACCGTTGCCCGCTCGCGTGTGATCGCCTCGCCTGAGAGGCTTCGGGCGTGCCCCGGCACCCCTACTTCGACGGGCCCCACCCCAGGGCCTACGCCCACCGCGGCTGGCACATCGACGACCTCGACGGCTGCGAGAACACCCTCGCGGCGTTCCACCGCGCGGTCGCCGAGGGCTTCGACTACCTCGAGATGGACGTGCACGCCACCGCCGACGACGTCGCGGTGGTCCACCACGACGCCACGCTCGACCGCACGACCGACGGCAGCGGCCGGATCCGGTCCCTGCCCGCCGCCGCGCTCGCCCGCGTGCGGGTCCGCGGCCGAGAGCCGGTCCCGCTGCTCGAGCAGGTGCTGGTGGAGCTGCCCGACACGCGGATCACGGTGGAGCTCAAGTCCGGTGCGGTCGTCGAGCCGGTGCTGGAGGTGCTCGACCGCACCGACAGCTGGCACCGGGTCTGCCTGGGCAGCTACCGCGACGCGTGGCTGCAGCGGGCCCGCGCCGCGGCAGGGCCGCGCCTGTGCACGTCGATGGCGCAGGGGGCAGCGATCGGGCTGCGCACCCGGGCGTGGCTGGACCGGCTGCCCGGCCCGTTGCGCTGCGTGCCCGCGCCGCCGTCGCCCGGCGACCTCGCCCAGCTCCCCCGCCGCGTCGGCCCGCTGCCCGTCGTGGACGACGCCCTGGTGCGCGCTGCGCACGGCAGCGGCCGCGAGGTGCACGTGTGGACGGTGGACGCAGCGGAGCAGATGCACGCGCTGCTCGACCTCGGGGTGGACGGCCTGCTCACGGACCGGCCCGACGTGCTGCGCGACGTGCTGCACGCGCGCGGCGCGTGGCAGGGCGCCTGAGCCGGCCGGAACGGTAATCTCCCCCGGTGACTCGGGCGACCACCGTCGTCAGGCGCCGGGTGCTGGCGTGGGCGCTGTGGGACTGGGGATCGGCGGCCTTCCACGCCGTGGCGCTCACGTTCGTGTTCTCGGTCTACCTCACCGACGTCGTGGGCGACGGGCGGCCCGAGGCGAGCGCCGCCCTGGGGTTCGCGGTCGGCGCGGCGGGGTTCGTCATCGCGCTGCTGGCGCCCGTGATCGGGCAGCGGGCCGACGCGACGGGCAGGCGCAAGCTCGCGACCGGGGTGTGGACGGCCTGCACGATCGCGGCGATGGCCGGGCTGTTCGCCATCCGCGACGACCCCGCGTACCTGTGGCCGGGGCTGGCGCTGCTCGCCGTCGGCTCGGTGGCCGCTGAGCTCGCGCAGGTCTCCTACAACGCCATGCTCGCCCAGGTGTCGACGCCCGCGACGATCGGGCGGGTGTCCGGGTTCGGCTGGGCCATGGGCTACCTGGGCGGCATCGTGCTGTTGCTCGTCGTCTACTACGGCTTCGTCGCGGGCGACGGCCCGACCGCGGGGCTGCTGGGCTTTCCCCGCGACGACGGGTTCAACGTGCGCGCCGTCGCGCTCGTCGCGGCGGGGTGGTTCCTGGTGTTCGCGCTGCCGCTGCTGCTGCGCGTGCCCGAGACCCCACGCCCGCCGGCCCGCCCGGACCGCCCCGGCGTGGTCGGGGCCTACCGCGCGCTGTTCGCCGATCTCGCCGCGCTCTACCGGGACGACCGGCACACCCTGTACTTCCTCGGCGCCAGCGCGCTGTTCCGCGACGGGCTCGCGGCGATCTTCACGGTGGGCTCGGTGCTCGCGGTGGGCGTCTACGGGATCGGGGCGGACGACGTGCTGCTGTTCGGCGTGGCCGCCAACGTGGTCGCGGCCGCGGGCGCCGTCGCCGGAGGACGGCTGGAGGACCGCGTCGGCCCCAAGCGGGTGATCGTGGCGTCGCTCGTCGGGATGATCGCGGCGGCCGTGGTGCTGCTGGTCGTGTCCGGGCCGCTCGCGTTCTGGGTGTTCGGCCTGGTGCTCGTGCTGTTCGTGGGGCCGGCGCAGTCGTCGTCGCGCACGTTCCTGGCACGCCTGGCGGCGCCGGGGCACGAAGGCCAGCTCTTCGGGCTCTACGCCACCACCGGCCGGGCGGTGTCGTTCCTCGCGCCGAGCCTGTTCGGCCTGTTCGTCTCGCTCTTCCACGCGCAGCGGGCCGGCATCGCGGGCATCATCGTCGTGCTGCTCGCCGGTCTGCTCGCGCTGGTGCCGGTGCGCGCGCCGACCCTGCCCGATCGGGCGGGTAACGGGCCGACGGCTCCTCTGTGAACAGCAGGTCAGACGACGGTGACATAAGTCACAGTTGGCTGACAGGTCACAACCGCGTGTGTAGCGGCGGCCGATCGTGGACACTCGTGTACCGGGGCGGCGGACGTCCGGTGTGGTCGCATGGAAACCACAGCCGGTCGGATTCCGCCCCTGTGGCGGGAATGGACGGCTGTTCTGCAGACGTTACACCCGGTGGTGACGGTCGGGGGAGGCTCCCTCGACCCCGGTAGGGAGGATGACGCATGGCCGACCGCGTGCTCCGTGGCAGCCGGCTCGGGGCTGTCAGCTACGAGACGGACCGCAACCACGACCTGGCGCCGCGGCAGTCGATGCGCTACTCGTGCCCGCGCGGGCACGAGTTCGAGGTGCCCTTCGCGGGCGACGCCGAAGCACCGGCGACCTGGGAGTGCCGTCTGCACGGCAGCATCTCCCGCCTCGTCGACGGCGCCGAACCCGAGCCGAAGAAGTCCAAGCCGCCGCGCACCCACTGGGACATGCTCCTCGAGCGTCGTTCCATCCCTGAGCTCGAGGCCCTGCTCAACGAGCGTCTCCAGCAGCTCGCTGAGCGCAGGCGCGAGATCGCCTGACCTCCCACGCACGAGAGCCGGGCCCCCACCAGGGGTGGCCCGGCTCTCGTGCGTCGAGGTGGCGTCAGGCGTCGAGCACCTGTCCGGCGCGCTCCACCACCGGTGGGAGCGTCGACCAGGGGAAGTTGATCCACCGGTCGGTGCGCCGCCACACGTACTCGCACTTGACGCTGCTGTGCGGCTTCTCGTACACCACGGCGCAGCGCACGTCGGCGACGTGTTCGCCGCAGAAGTCGCGCACGAGCTTCAGCGTGGCGCCGGTGTCGGCGACGTCGTCGGCCACCAGCACGCGCGCCCCGGACAGGTCCACCACGTTCGGCACCGGCGGCAGCATGATCGGCACGGGGAGCCGCTCGTCCACCCCCGTGTAGAACTCGACGTTCGCCACGTGCAGGTTCTTCACGTCGAGGGCGTAGCCGAGCGCGCCGGCCACGAACAGGCCGCCTCTGGCGATCGACAGGATGATGTCGGCCTCATAGCCGTCGGCGGCGATCTGCTCGGCGAGCTCACGGGAGGCGGTGCCGAACAGCTCCCAGGTGAGCTCCTCGCGGGGCGCGCTCACGTGCGCACCGTCCCGTCGCTCACGGCCCCGCCCCCGGTCGGTTCCGCAGGACGCTCCGGTGGCGGCGGATCGGCCGCCGGCCGGTCCGCCCGCAGCACGACGGGCGTGCGCCGAAGCAGGCGGCCGACGCCCCAGCAGGCCACCCGCCAGAACGCCTCGGCGACGATCGAGGTGTCCATCTTCGACGCGCCGCGCTCGCGTTCGGTGAAGGTGATCGGCACCTCGCGCACGCGGAACCCGGCGAGCACCGCCCGCCACGCCATGTCGATCTGGAAGCAATAGCCCTGCGAGGCGATCTGGTCGAGGTCGAGCTCCTCGAGGACCTGGCGGCGGAACACCCGGAACCCCGCGGTGATGTCCCGGATCGGCACGCCCAGCGCCACCCGCGAGTACAGGTTGCCCGCCCGGGAGATCAGCTGCCGGTGCGCGGGCCAGTTGCGCACGACCCCGCCGCTCACGTACCGGGAGCCGAGCACGACATCGGCGTCGTCGAGGGCGGCGATGAGCGCCGGCAGGTCCTCCGGCGGGTGGGAGCCGTCGGCGTCCATCTCGACGACGACCTGGTAGTCACCGCGCAGCGCCTCGGCGAAGCCGGCGAGGTAGGCCGCGCCCAGCCCCTGCTTGCCCTCGCGGTGCAGGACCTTGATGCGCGGATCGGCTGCGGCCATCTCGTCGGCGAGCTCACCGGTTCCGTCGGGGCTGGCGTCGTCGACGACGAGGACGTCCGCCTCGGGCACGGCGGCGTGCAACCTCGCCACGACCGGTCCCAGGTTGTCCCGCTCCTGGTAGGTGGGGATCACCACCAGAACCCGGCCCCTCGGATCAGCCATCCTCGTCCCTTCCCGCGCGTCTCGCCGCGCGACGCCTCACCACGATCCCCGTGCCGATCGCGAGCACCCCGACGGCGACCAGCGCCCATTCGGGCGCAGACCGCCACCGGGTGGCCAGCGTAGTGGTGTCCCGCAGTCGGGTCCGATCGACCAGGACATCGGGGGTGAACTGCTGCGTGCTCGCGGTGACCGTCCCGTCGGGCGTGATCGTGGCGCTCACCCCGCTGGTGGTCGCGACGATCACCGGGCGGTCGTGCTCCACGGCCCGGACCCGCGACATCGCGAGCTGCTGGTAGGTCATCTCGGACAGCCCGAACGTGGCGTTGTTGCTGGGCACGGCCAGCACCTGGGCGCCCGCCGCGACGCTGTCGGCCACCAGGTCGTCGAACGCGACCTCCCAGCAGATCGCGATGCCGACCCGGACGCCCGCCATGTCGACCGCGCCCGCGCCGTCGCCCGGCACGAAGTAGCCCGCCCGGTCGACGTACGGGGAGAACAGGCGGAAGAACTCCCGCCACGGCATGTACTCGCCGAACGGCTGCACGCGGCGCTTGTCGTTGCGCTCCACCACCCCGACCCCGGCCTCCCACACCAGCGCCGAGTTCGAGGTGGTGCGCCCGTCCGGGTTGCGCAGCACCGTCCCCACGAGCAGCGGCACGCCCACGGCGCGCGCGGCCCGGTCGATCTGCGCCGCGGCGTCCGGGTTGCGCAGCGGGTCGATGTCGCTGGAGTTCTCCGGCCAGATCACCAGGTCGGGGCGGGGCACGCGGCCCGCGGCCACGTCGGCGGCGAGCTGCTCGGTGACCCGCACGTGGTTGTCGAGCACGGCGCGGCGCTGGGCGTTGAAGTCCAGGCCCAGCCGGGGGACGTTGCCCTGCACCGCGGCGATCGTGACCGTGCGGTCGGCACCGTTCGGCGTGGCGGGCACGAGGGCGGCCAGCGGGCCCGCCGCGACCGCGAGGACCGCGACGAGGGCGGGCGCGAGCAGCAGGCACGGGCTTCGTCTGCGCGCGATCCGGCGCACCAGCTCGCCGAGCGCGAGCCCCGCGAGCACGGCCGCGAACGACAGGAGCGGCTCCCCGCCGATCGCGGCGACCGGCAGCAACGGCCCGTCCGGCTGGCCGAAGCCGACCCGGCCCCACGGCAGCCCGCCGAACGGGACGCGCCCGCGGACCGCCTCGCCCGCGACCCACACCGCCGCCGCCCAGACCGGCGCCGCGGGCAGGCGGGAGACGACGGCGATCCCCGCGCCGGCGAGGCCGACGAACAGCGCCTCGAACGCGCTCAGCACCAGCCAGGGCAGCGAGCCGACGAACGAGCCCGTCCACGCCAGCAGGGGCAGCAGGAAGCCGAGGCCGAACAGGAACCCGTAGCCGAACCCGGCGCGGGCCCGCCGCCCGTGCAGCACCACTGCGAGCAGCGCGAACGCGGGCAGGGCCAGCCACCACAGCGTGCGCGGCGGGAAGCTCAGGTACAAAAGCACCCCACCGCCGGCCGCGCCGAGCACCCGCGCCGCGACGAAGGGACTCCACCACCGGCGCCCCGCGCGGGAGCCGGTGGCCTGCGCCCCCGGTTCGGGCGCGACGGGTTCGGCGGTGACGGCCACGGCGTGAGACTACGTGGCGCGTGTGAGGCGGCGGTGATCGAGCCGCACGGCGCTCACGCGCGGACGGGGGCCAGCAGGTGCGCGTTGCCCAGCGCGTCCAGCGGACCGGGGGCGCCGCTGCGGGTGAACCACTCGTAGCCGTAGGCGCTCGCGAAGCCGGCGACGGGCACGTCCTCGTCGGCGATCTGGCTCGCGTGCGCCACCATCGCGGCGCGCTTGGTGTCCAGGTGCTGCGTCGTGCCGGTGAGGGCGAGCCCGATCTCGGCCGTCACCCGGCCGAACGGCACCGATGCCGCGCGGGCGGCGCCGTGGACCAGGTGGCGGTCGCGCGCGGAGACGTGCAGGTGCTCCCGGTCCACGGTGACGCGGTAACCGGTGACGCCCAGCATCTCGGCCGCGGTGGCGCCGATCCGGAACACCGCCCGGTGGTCGGGGTGGCCGTAGATGCCGTGCTCGTCGTCGTGGACGACCGCGCACGCGCCCTCGTCGTCGGCGAGCTCGGCGACCTCGCGGGCCAGCCGCAGCGGGTCGGCCATGACGAGCGCCCGCTCGTGGCGGGCGTCGGCCCACCCCGGAAGGCCCGAGTCGCGCCTGCCCAGCAGGGCCAGCCGCGACACCCCCAGCAGCTCCGCCGCCCGCTCCAGCTCGGCGAGCCTGCGCTCGGGGATCGTCTCGCCGGGCCGCAGCGGCACGCGGGAGCCGCCCAGCTCACCGGCGGTCGCGACGACGAGGACGGTGCGCGCGCCGGCGTCGGCCAGCCGGCGCAGCGTGATCCCGGTGAAGATCGCCTCGTCGTCGGGGTGGGCGTGCAGGACGAGAACGGTGTGCCCGCGCAGGTCGGGGGTGCTGATCATGTGGGGTCGCAGACGTGCGGGGCCGCGCGAAGCGGCCGGGACGGACGGGGGCCGGGGGTCAGCTGCAACAGCAGCGACAGCACCCCGGACAGCACAGGGCCACGCCCGCGCAGCACGTCCGGTCCGTCACGGGGGGTGATTCTGCCAGAGCCCGTCCGCGCGGCACCATCGGGTGCGCGTCACACCGCGGCGGAGAACACCGCGCCGAGGACCGTGCCGAGAACCGCGGGGCCCGCCACCCAGGCAGGCCCCGCGGATCAGCAGCGGATCAGCAGCGGATCAGTAGTCGCGCTTGGGCATGAGGATCCACAGCACGATGTAGATCACGAACTGCGGGCCGGGCAGCAGGCACGACAGCACGAACAGCAGCCGGACCACGAACGGGCTCATGCCGAAACGGTCCGCCAGGCCCGCGCACACGCCGGCGATGATCCTGCCGTGGCGCGGGCGGGTCAGGGTCGATGCCACGTTCTGGCTCCTTCCACGTCGCGGCGCGTCTCGCCGCTGGGATCCAGTGTCGGCGCGATCGCGCGGCACCGGCTCGGGAAACCCCCGGAGACACCCCTGAGTTTCCTGGCAGGTACCCCGGAGGCCCCCGCGTACTCGCCCTGCGTGACCCCGCGCTGCGCCGTGCGGGGTCGTTGATCGCCGAAGTCGGTGAATGCCCTGGTCGGGCGCCTGCGGGGGCAATAGCGTCCTCGCTCGTGAGGCGATCGCGCTCCCTGGCCCTGCTCGCTGCGGGTGCTGCCGTGGCGCTCACCCTGTTCGCGCCCCCGGTCGTGGCGGCGGCCGAGGTCCCCGCCGCCGTGGTCGTGCTCGGTGACAGCGCCGCGGCCGGTGACGGCGCCGGCGACTACGAGCCGGGTACGCGCGGCGAGAACGGCAACTGGTGCCACCGCTCCGTGCACGCCTACGTCCACCGCACCGGGCTCGCCCCCGAGTCGGTCAACCTCGCCTGCTCGGGCGCCGAGGCCGCCGACGTCGCGTTCGGCGACGGCACCCACTACACGGAGGGCTCCCAGGCCGGGCGGCTCGTCGACGTGGCGAACCGGTACCGGGTCACCACGGTGATCGTCCAGATCGGGGCGAACGACGACGCCGCGCTGTTCGGCACCGGCGTCGCCTGCATCCGCGCGTTCCTCGACCCGCGCGTGCCCCCGTGCCGGGAGACGATCGGCCCGCTCGTGCCCGAGCGCATGGCCGCCACCGCGACGAAGGTGGAGGCCGCGGTGCGCGACGTGCGCGCGGCCATGGCCCAGGCCGGCTACGGGCGCGGTGACTACACGCTCGTACTCGCCTCCTACGCCTCCCCGGTGACCGAGCACATGCTCCCGCTGCAGGCCGTCGCGGGCTGCCCGTACAGCCGCCCCGACGCCGCGTGGGGCCGCACCACCCTGTTCCCGGCCCTCTCGGCTGCCCTGCACGGCGTCGCCGAGCGCACCGGGGCGCGCTTCCTCGACATGGTCCGGGCCACCGAGGGCTACGAGGCGTGCACCAAGCCCATCCCGGACGAGGAGTGGCAGCGACGGATCACCGTCGACCCGGAGGCCCTGGTCCACGGCGGGCTGGACGCCATCGGGGTCCACCTCGCCCAGGAGTCGTTCCACCCGAAGGCCGCCGCCCACGCGGAGATGGCGCGCTGCGTGCGCGAGTTCGTGCTCTCCGACGCCGCCGCGGCGGCCTGCGTCGCCGGCGCGGACGGCCGCGCCCACCTGGAGCCGGCCCCGGCCGCGGCCCCCGCGGCCTGACGGTGCCGATCGACCGACGTCGCCGGGTCAGCCGGCCGGTGCTGCGTCCGCGCGGTCGAGCCACTCGACGAGCAGGGCGCGCTCGGCGTCGGTGAGCATCGGCAGCGCCGGCGCAGCGGCCCGGACCGCGGCGGTGGCCGCCGCACCGGCGGGGAGCGGGGCGGGGTCGGTGAGGATGGTGCGCGCCACCGCGTCGTAGATCGCGTCGGCGAGGCCCGGGTCCCGCTCCGGCTCCGGGGTGGCCAGCAGGGTGAGCACGGCACCGGTGCCGGCGGCGTGGATGAGCTCGACGGCGCGGCGCTCGCTCACGCAGAGCCGCCCGGCGGCCGCGATCCGGCGCACCCGCGCGCGCAGCACGTCCAGCCCGGCGAGCGCCGCCGCGGAGCGGGCCCCGCGGGCCGGGTCGATGATCAGGCCGAACAGCGCGGGGTTGGCGAGGCCGAAGCGGATGTGCGCCTCCCACCCGGCCCGCAGGTCCGCGACCGGGTCGTCACCCGCCCCGGCGACCGCCTTCTCGGCGACGTAGCCGGCGAGCACGTGCTCGGCGACGGCGTCGAGCAGCGCGTCCTTGTCCTCGAAGAACCGGTAGATGGTGGGCGCCTGCATCCCGGCCGCCTGCGCGACCGCGCGGGTCGTGACCGCCCCCGCGCCGCGTTCGCGCAGCAGGTGCGCGGCCACCTCGACGATCCGTTCACGGGTCTGCTGCCTGTCGACGCCCACGGCCATGTTTCCAACGATAGCGAAAACCTGCTATCACTGTTGCTAACAACGGAAGCAACAGTGATAGCGAGGCGGTCATGATCATCATCACCGGGGCGACCGGCCGGCTCGGCGGCCAGATCGTGGATCGGCTGCTGCGGCGGGTACCGACCGAGCGCGTCGGGGTCAGCGTCCGCGACCCCGGCCGGGCCGCCGACCTGGTCGCACGCGGCGTGCGGGTGCGGCGCGGCGACTTCACCGACCCCGGCTCGCTCGCCGCCGCGTTCGAGGGGGCGGCGCAGGTGCTCGTCGTCTCGGCGGATGGCACCGGCGAGGCCGCGGTCGCCCAGCACGTCGCGGCGGTCGACGCCGCGCGGCGGGCCGGGGCGCGGCGCGTGCTCTACACCAGCCACCAGGGGGCCGCCGCGGACTCGCTGTTCGCGCCGATGCCCGACCACGCCGCCACCGAGCGCCATCTCGCGGCGACCGGCACCCCGTTCACGGCGCTGCGCAACGGGTTCTACGCGAGCACGATCGAGCTGATGATCGGCGACGCGCTGCGGACCGGGGAGATCGTCGCGCCGAAGGACGGTCCGGTGTCGTGGACCGCGCACGCCGACCTCGCCGAGGCGGCGGCCGCGATCCTCGCCGACGAGGGCCGCTTCGACGGTCCGACCCCTCCCCTGACCGCGCCCGAGGCGCTCGACCTCGCCGACGTGGCCGCCATCCTCACCGAGCTCTCCGGGCGCCCGATCCGCCGGCTCGTCGCCGACGACGCCGAGTGGGCGGCCTCGCTCATCGCGCACGGCGTGCCGCGGGAGCGGGCGGACCTGCTGCTGGGCATGTACGCCGCCGCTCGCCGCGGCGAGTTCGCGGCCACGGGTCGGGACCTGGAGGCGCTCATCGGGCGCCCGGCCACCCCGGTGCGGACGCTCCTGGACGAGGTCGTCGCGCGGGCCGCGATCAGATGACCACGAGGTCGCGCGGCCGGGAGTTGAGCCGCTCGCAGCCGTCCGCGGTGACCACCACGATGTCCTCGATGCGGGCGCCCCACTCCCCGTCGAAGTAGACGCCGGGCTCCACGCTGAAGGCCATGCCCTCGTCGAGGGTGAGCGCGTTGCCGCCCACGATGTAGGGCTCCTCGTGCACCTCGAGGCCGATGCCGTGGCCGGTGCGGTGCACGAACCGCTCCCCCATCCCGGCGGCGGTGATCGGTTCCCGGGCGGCGGCGTCGACCTGCTCGGCGGGCACGCCCGGCCGCACGGCCCGCACCGCCCGCTCCTGGGCGTCCTGCAGCACGGCATAGGCCTCCCGCACCGCCGCGGGCGGCTCGGCGCCGACGGCGTAGGTGCGGGTGCAGTCGGAGTTGTAGCCGCTCGGCAGCGGGCCGCCGATGTCGATCACGACGACGTCGCCTGCCTCGATCACCCGGTCGGAGACGTCGTGGTGCGGGCTCGCGCCGTTCGGGCCGGAACCGACGATCACGAACGCGGCGCCGGTGTGGCCCTCGGCGACGATCGCGTCGGCGATGTCCGCGCCGACCTGCGCCTCGGTGCGCCCCGGCTTGAGGAACTCCCCGATCCGGGCGTGGACGCGGTCGATGGCCTCACCCGCCGCGCGCAGCTCGGCGACCTCGGCCGCGTCCTTGCGCATCCGCAGCTCGCGCATGACCGGACCGGCGAGCACCTGCTCCACGTCGGGGAACGCGGTGCGCAGCGGCAGGACGTGCAGGGCGGGCATCGCGTCGGCGAGCCCGACCCGACTCGGGCCCCCGCCGAGGTCGCTGACGAGCCGGTGCGGGTCCTCGCCGTCGCGCCACGTGACGACCTCGATGCCCAGCTCGTCGAGCGGGAGGTCGGCGAACCCGGGCGCCTCCAGCCGGGGTACCACGAGCGCGGGCGGGGCGCGGTGGCCGGCCGCGGGCAGCACGAGGCAGGTGAGGCGTTCGTGGGACTCGCCGGAGACGCCCAGCAGGTAGCGCAGGTCGGGGCCCGGCGTGACGAGCAGCAGGTCGATGTCCTGAGCGGCGGCCACCTCGCCGGCCCGGCGGATGCGGTCGGCGAGCAGCGCGGTCGGAACGGCCGGTGTCATGCACGGGAGGGTATTCGGGCAAGCTGTGACGTGTGACCCCGCCTGCACCGCCCGCGCAGTCGCTCATGCTGCTCGACGCCGCCAGCCTGTACTTCCGCGCGTTCTACGGCGTGCCGGAGTCCATCACGGGCCCGGACGGCACGCCGGTCAACGCGATCCGCGGGTTCACCGACATGGTGGCGCGGCTCATCACCGACCGCCGCCCCACGCGGCTCGTGGCCTGCCTCGACCTCGACTGGCGCCCGGCGTTCCGGGTGCAGGCGCTGCCGTCCTACAAGGCGCACCGGGTGCCCGGCGAGCCGGAGGAAGCGCCGCCCGGGCTGCCGGAGATCGTGCCCGACACCCTCGAGCCCCAGATCCCGGTGCTGCTGGAGGTGCTCGCCGCCGCGGGGATCGCGACCGCGGGCGCGCAGGGCTACGAGGCCGACGACGTGATCGGCACCCTCGCCGCCGCCGAGCGCGACGACCCGGTCGTCGCCGTGAGCGGCGACCGGGACCTCATGCAGATCGTGCGCGACGAGCCGGTGCCCGTGCGGCTGCTGTACCTGGGGCGCGGGCTCGCCAAGGCCGAGCACCTCGGGCCCGCCGAGGTGGCCGCCAAGTACGGGGTGCCGGTCGGGCGCGCGGGCGACGCCTACGCGGAGATGGCGATGCTGCGCGGCGACCCCTCCGACGGGCTTCCGGGCGTGCCCGGGATCGGCGCGAAGACCGCGGCCACCCTGGTGGGCCGGTTCGAGTCGTGGGCCGAGCTGCGCGCCGCCGTGTCCGACACCGGCGACGCCCGCCTGAGCGCACCGGTGCGCACCAAGCTGGCCGCGGCCGCGGACTACCTGGCCGTGGTCGAGCCGGTGGTGCGGGTCGCCCTCGACGCGCCGGTCGAGCTGGACCGCCCGGACGCGCTCCCCAGCGAGCCCGCCGACCTGGAGCGCCTCGCCGAGCTGGGCGAGCGTTGGGGCGTGGGCAGCTCGATCGAGCGGCTGTGCACCGCCATCCTCAACAACGCCCGCTAGCTCAGAAGTACGTCCCGCACCAGGGCACCTCGGCGGTCGCGAACGCCGCGTCGGCCCGCGGCACCGCGGCCGGCTCCGGTGCGCTCCACCAGCCGGTCGCCACCAGCTCCGACGGGCGCCGGTCCCCGAGGTAGGCCATCGCGAGCCCGGCCGCGGTGCACTCCAGTTCGGGCCGCACCGGGCCGTCGATCGCGCCGACCCGCTCGGCGTGGCCGTCGGCGATCCGGTACACGCCCGTGTTGGCCGCGAGGAAGCCGTCGTGCACGGCGATCAGCACCGGCTCCGCGGGCCCGAACGTGCGGGCGGCGAGCGCGGCGGGGAGGTCGACCAGCCGCAGCCAGGTCTCGTCGGCGTGGCCCGTCACGGCGCAGGCGCGCGGGTCGGCGAGCAGCAGCTCGAGCGGCTCGTCCAGCGGGCGCAGCTCGCCCGACACGTGCCGGACCAGGTCGATGCCCATGAGGAACCGCCACAGCGCCGCGGTGGCGCCGACGTCGGCGGCGTGCAGGTCGGACACCTCGAGCCCGCGCTCGGTGAAGTCGGACGATCCCTCGAGGAAGGCGATCGCGAACCCGTCGTCGCCGTCCGGCCCGGTGTGCACGGCGGCGATGACGTGTTCGCGGTCGACGTCCACGCGCCGCCCGATCGTCGCCGACCACCAGCCGTCGGTGCGGCTGATGCCGCCCGGGCGCCGGTGCGCGATCCTCGCGTGCACCCCGCGCAGCACCGGGATGATCTCCTCGCGGGCCAGCATCCGCACGGTGCCGCCCCGCGGCGCGTCGTCCCGCAGCAGGGCCGGGTCGGCGCGCACGCGCAGGTTGCGGGCGCGTGTCGCGATCCCGTAGCCGAAGCGGCCGTAGATGCGGGCCTCGCTGGCCCGCAGCGTGGCCACCGGCTCGCCACGGGCGGCCGCGTCCTCGAGCTGCGTGCGCATCATGGCGGTCAGCAGGCCCCGGCGGGTGTGGTCGGCGCGTACCCCGACCCGGGTGACCGCAGCCATCGGGAGCACCGCCCCTCCCGGCACCGTCAGCTCGCTGGGGAACGACGCGACGGTGCCGACCAGCGCGCCGCCCGAGTGCACGCCGAACGTGCGGCCCGGGCCGTAGAGCTGCGCGGAGCGGGCCCAGGCCGCGTCGTCGGCCGGTCCGCGGTGGATCGCCGCGGCGAAGAGCGTGTGGGCGGCGCGCAGCTCACCGGCTTCGAGGGCCCGAACGGAGAGCGTGGAGGTCAAGCCGGCCGCCCGACCTCGTAGTTGCCGTCCTCGCTCGTGATCCGGATCGGGACCGTGACCTGGTCGCCGTCCACGATCGCGGTGCACTCGAAGGTGGCCTCCGGCACGACCTGCTGCCCCTCGGGGCAGGTCACCGACTGGACCTCGAGGTCGTAGTCCTGCGTCAGGACCTGCTGCACCCCGTTCTGCACCGCCGCCGCGTCCAGCACGCGGGTGGTGAAGAACCCGGGGCTGACGAAGCCGAGCACCCCGACCACCGCGAGCACGACCACCACGGCGACCCCGCCCAGGATCAGCGGCCTCCGGTTCGCCGGGCCGCCCGCTCCCTCCGGACCCGGCTGCTGCGGCGCGGCGGGGTAGCCCTGCGCCCACGGCTGCTGGCCGTCCGGGCGGCCGCCCCACTGTTGGGTGGGCTGGGGCTGCTGGGCCGCCTGCGGCTGCTGGGCGGCACCGGCCTGCTGGCCCCACGCGGCCTGCTGCGCCGCCCACGGGGCCTGCCCACCCGCCTGCTGCTGCCCGTACGCGGCCTGGCCGTAGGGCGGCTGCTGCCCGGGCGGGCCGTACGGGCTCTGCCCGTACGGGCCGGGCTGGTTCAGCTGGGCGTACGGCGGCTGCCCGTACTGCTGGGTGGGCTGCTGGCCGTAGGGCTGCCCCGGCTGCGCCCCGTACGGCGGCGGGTACGGCGACTGCTGGCCGTAGCCCGGCTGGGCCGCCCCGTAGGGCCCCGGCTGGGCGGCGTAGGGCTGCTCGACGTAGGGCTGCTGCCCGGGCGGCGCGTACGGCGCGCTCGCCTGGCCCGGGTTCACCTGCTGCGGCTGGGTGTGCTGGACCCCCTGCGACTCGGGCGGCTGCCCGCCGGGCTGCTGCCCCGGCTGGGCCGGGCCCGCGGGCGGCTGGCCGCCGTGGAGCTGCTCGGGGGCGACGTACGGCGGCGCGGCCTGCGTCTGGTCGGCCGGGCCGAACGGCTGGTGCTGCGAGGCCGGTTCGGGCTGCGCACCCTGCGTCGGCACGACGGTCGTGGGGTCGCCGGCGTCGCCGCCCTGCGGGTTCGCCTGCGCGTTCTCCTCCGGCGCCGCGCCGCCCGCCTCGGGCTCGCCGCCCGCGTTCTCGGCCGGCCCGGCGGCTTCGGGCGGCGCCGCGGACGCGGGCTCCTCCTGCTGGGGCACCTCGCTCGTTTCCGGCGCGCCCCACGGCGGCTGCTGCGGGACGGCGCGGGTCTCCTCGCCGGGTCGCTGCCCCTCCGGCGGAGCCCCCCACCCGGCCTGCGGCTGCTGCTGGCCCCAGGACGCCTGGTCGCCAGGCTGCTGCGGCGGCGCGCCCTGTGGTGGCTGCGGTCCCTGTGGCGTACTCATCGCGGGCCTTCCCCCTGGAGACGTGCGGTCGGGCGATCAAAGCACAGCCCGGAGGAGGGGCACAGAGCCGGTCGCCCCTTCGACCGGTTCACCCTGGTTCACCCCTTCGGCCGATCACTCGGTGCCGACCGCGACCACCCCTCGGCGGATCGCGGTGATGGCCGATGCGGCCGCCCGGCCGACCCCGCTGTCGCGCCCGGCGACGCCCAGGATCTGGTCCAGCAGGTCCAGCACCTGGCGGCACCAGCGGACGAAGTCGCCGGCCGAGAGCTCGACCCCGTTCTGCTCGGCGGCGGTCAGCACGGCGGCGAGCGACTCGCCGCGCGCCCAGCGGTGCATCGGCCAGGCGAAGCCGAGGTCCGGCTCCCGGGTCCGGTCGACCTTGTGCCGCCGCTCGTCGTTCTCCAGGTCCGCCCAGATGCGCACGGTCTCGGCGAGTGCGTCGGCCACGCGCCCCGACGGCACCCGCGGCATCGGCCCGTGGTCGCGGCGGGACTCGTAGACCAGCGCGGACACCACCGCGGCGAGCTCGGACGGCTCGAGGCCCTCCCACACGCCGTGGCGCAGGCACTCCGCCGTGAGCAGGTCCGACTCGCCCCACAGCCGCGACAGGCGGTCGCCGTGCTCGGTGACCCGGTCGCCGTCGAGGTAGCCGCGCTCGGCCAGCAGCGCGCGGATCCGGTCGAACGCGCGGGCGAGGGAGTGGGTGGTGGCCCGCACCTTCTGGCGCAGCTGCTCGGTGTCGCGCTCCAGGCGCCAGTACCGCTCGGCCCACCGGGCGTGGGCCTCGCGGTCGGCGCACCCGTGGCACGGGTGGGCGCGCAGGGCGCGGCGCAGCGCGGCGAGCTCCGGGTCGTCGACGGCGCCGCCGCGGGAGCGCCTGCGCTGGGTCGGGGGCGCGACGATCCCCGTGTTGCGCAGGGACGAGGCGAGGTCGCGGCGCACCCGCGGGGCGCGGTGGTCCACCCGCTTGGGCAGCCGCATGCGGCCGAGCCGCTCGACGGGCGCGGGGAAGTCGGCCGCGGACAACCGGCCCGCCCAGCGGTCCTCGTTGAGCACGAGCGGGCGGGGGTCGCCGTCCGGGCCGATGCCGGGGTCGAGCACCACGGCGAGCCCGGCCCGGCGGCCGGCGGGCACCGCAATCACGTCACCGGGGCGCAGCGTGCGCAGCGAGTCGGCGGCCTCCTCGCGCCGCTGTGCCACCCCCTGGCGCGACAGCGCCCGCTCCCGCTCCGACACGCGCCTGCGCAGCGCGGCGTACTCGCGGAAGTCGCCCAGGTGGCACTCGAGGGACTTCGCGTAGCCCTCCAGCGCCTCCTGGTTGCGTTCGATCCGCCGGGCCAGGCCCACCACCGACCGGTCGGCCTGGAACTGGCCGAACGACAGCTCCAACAGCTCCCGCGCGTTCTCGGTGCCCAGCCGCCCCACGAGGTTGACGGCCATGTTGTAGCCGGGCCGGAACGAGCTGCGCAGCGGGTAGGTGCGGGTGGAGGCGAGGCCCGCGACCTGCTCGGGGTCGACGCCCGGCTGCCAGATGACGACGGCGTGGCCCTCCACGTCGATGCCGCGGCGGCCCGCCCGCCCCGTCAGCTGGGTGTACTCGCCGGGCGTGAGCTCGGCGTGCGACTCGCCGTTGTACTTGACCAGGCGCTCCAGCACGACCGTGCGCGCGGGCATGTTGATCCCCAGCGCGAGGGTCTCGGTGGCGAAGACCGCGCGCACCAGGCCGCGGACGAACAGCTCCTCGACCGTCTCCTTGAACGCAGGCAGCAGGCCGGCGTGGTGGGCGGCGATGCCGCGCTCGAGGGCCTCACGCCACTCCCAGTAGCCCAGCACGGCCAGGTCGCCCTGGGGCAGCTCCGCGGTGTGCCGGTCGATCGTGCGACGGATCTCCTCGACCTCGTCGTCGGTGGTGAGCCGCAGCCCCGCGCGCACGCACTGCGCGACCGCGGCGTCGCAGCCGGCGCGGCTGAACACGAACGTGATCGCCGGGAGCAGGCCCGCCCGGTCGAGCCGGTCGATCACGGTGGTGCGCGACGGCGGCCGGAACCCGCTGCGCCGGGGCGGCCCGGAGCGGCCGCGGTGGCCGCCGCGGTGCCACTGCGCCATGGCGTTCTGCCGGTCCAGCTCGCGGGTGTGGCGCACCAGGTTCGGGTCGACCTTCAGCTCGCCGGTCGCCGACTCGCCCGCGAACAGGTCGAAGAGCCGGTTGCCGACCATCATGTGCTGCCACAGCGGCACCGGCCGGTGCTCGTCGACCACGACGGTGGTGTCGCCGCGCACGGTGACCAGCCAGTCGCCGAACTCCTCGGCGTTGCTGACGGTGGCCGAGAGGCTCACGAGCGACACGTGCTCGGGCAGCTGGAGGATGACCTCCTCCCAGACCGCGCCGCGGAACCGGTCGGCGAGGTAGTGGACCTCGTCCATCACCACGTAGCCGAGGTGCTCCAGCTGCCGGGAGCCCGCGTAGATCATGTTCCGGAGCACCTCGGTGGTCATCACGACCACCTGCGCGTCGCCGTTGATCGCCTGGTCGCCGGTGAGCAGCCCGACCGCGGACGCCCCGTGCCGCTCCACGAGGTCGCCGTACTTCTGGTTGGACAGCGCCTTGATCGGCGTCGTGTAGAAGCACTTGAGCCCCTGCGCGAGCGCGAGGTGCACGGCGAACTCGCCCACGACCGTCTTGCCGGCGCCGGTCGGGGCGCAGACGAGCACGCCGTGGCCGTCCTCGAGGGCGGCGCACGCGGTGTGCTGGAACTCGTCCAGCTCGAACGGGAGCGTCTGCACGAACTCGGCGAGCCGGGGATGGGCGGCACGCTTCCGGGCGGCGGCGTAGGCCTCCGCGGGAGCAGACCTGCTGCTGGCCACGATCCCAGGTTTCCACATGACCGCCGAGATGGGCGCAGCACCTGCTCACAACGGGGGTGGCACGATCACCCGCATGGCAACGCTCGCCGAGACCGCGCCCGCTTTCGTCGAGATCGCCCACCGCATCGTGTGGGCGACCGCGGCCACCGTCGACAGCCACGGCAGGCCGTGGACGCGCATCCTGCACCCGATCTGGGAGTGGGACGGCGAACGCCTCACCGGCTGGGTCGCCACCGAGCCGACCCGGACGAAGCGGGCTCACCTCGCCGCGCACCCCTACGTGTCGGTGACCTACTGGGACGCCTCCCACGACACCGTGTCCGCCCACTGCCGAGCGTCCCTGCACACCGACGACGCCACCTGCGCCGAGCTGTGGGAGCGCTTCCGCAGCGGGCCCGAGCCCGTCGGCTACGACCCGACGATCATCCACGCCTGGAAGGACGGGCCGCGGAGTCCGGCGTTCGCCGCGCTGCGGCTGGACCCGTGGCGGGTGCGGGTCCAGCCGGCGCCGGTGCTGCTGGAGGGCAGGGTGGAGCTGGTGAAGGACTGGGCCGAGGACCCCGCCTGACGGGGCACCGGGCGGCTCCGCACACCCTGCGTGGCGCCGCCGGCGGCTAGACCGCCGTCCCCATCGCGCTGCCGAGCCGCAGGTACCGCCCCGCCTGCTCGCGCTCGCTCATCCGCTGCAGGGTGCGGCCGAGCAGCGCGTGGGCGTAGGCGTCGCCGGGCTGCTCGGCCACCAGCTCCTCCAGCGCGGCGCGCGCCCGCCGCAGCTGCGCGGAGGCGTACCAGGCGCGGGCGGCGAGCAGCCGCACCGAGCGGTCGCGGCCGTGCTCGTCGAGCAGCGGGCGCAGCAGCTCCAGGGCGCCTAGCGGGTCGCGCTGCTCCAGCAGCGACTCCGCCCACCGGTAGCGCTCCACCTCGGCGGGCACGTCGCGGGGCTCGCCGCCCTCGGCGAGGAACTCCGCGATCACCTCGGGCGGCTGCGCGCCGGCGAGGGCGCGGTCGCCGACGACGAGCGTCGGCGAGGTGCGGATCCCCCGCGCCTTGCCCTCGAGCAGCAGCTCGCGCACCCGCTGCTCCCCCGCGCCGTTCGCCAGCAGCGCGGGCCCGGCCGGGAACACGTCGCCGACGACGCGGGCCAGCACCTCGCGGTCGCTGATGTCGAGGGCGTCGACGAAGTGGGCCCGCAGCAGCGCCTCCACCACCGCGTCCTGCACGCCCGCGGGCTCGGCGAGCGCGATCAGCCGGTGGGCGTCGTGACTGCTCGCCCGCCACTTGGCACCCCACGGCGGGCCGAGGCCCTCCTTCGCGGCGATCCGCTCCACGCGCAGCCGGTTCTCGGCGGGTGTGAGGTCGGGCGCGCAGGCGCGCAGCGCCTCGTCGGCGACCGGGTCCTGCAGCGCCTCCGCGAGCGGCTCGGCGGGCACCGGCGCGGACGGGTCGATCCGGTACGGCCGCCACACGATCTCGACGGGGACGCCCGTGCCGGCGACGGCGCGCTCGACCCGCCGCTTGCCGATGTAGGCCCACGGGCACACGACGTCCATCCAGATCTCCGCTCGCATGTCCGCCACCCTACGCGACAGATGTCGTTTAGTCGACATGTGTCGTAGACTGCGGCTCATGCCACCGGACGATCCGCGCGCCCGGCGCACCCGCGCGAGCCTCCGCGCCGCGGCCCTCGAGCTGGCCGGGGAACGCGACCCGGCCACGCTCACGCTCTCCGCCGTCGCGAGCAGGGCGGGGGTGAACCGGGCGACCGTCTACCTGCACTACCCGGACCTCGACGCGCTGTTCGCCGACGCCATGGAGGAGGCGGTCACCACCGTGGCGCGGGCCGCGCAGCTGTGCCCGCTCGACGCCGACCCGGACACCGCGCCCCCACCGCTGGTGACGCTGTTCGAGCACGTGGCCGCGCACGCCACCCTGTACGCGCGGATGCTCGGGCCGCAGGGCAGCGCCCGGTTCGCCGCCCGGTTGCGGCAGGCGCTGGGCGAGGCGCTGCTCGAGCGGTTCCGGGCCGGGGCACGGCCGACCGCAGCTGCCGTGCCGCTCGAGGTGCACGCGGCCTACCTCGCCGGCGCGCTGGTGGGCGTCATCGCGCATTGCGCCACCGGGGACGCCCGGCCGCCGGCCGAGACCGCGGCGGCCACCTGGCGGTTGCTGGCGCGCTCCTGACCGGCGGCCGTCAGGTCACGTCGTCGAGGCGCTGCTTGGCGTCGCCCGGTGCGTTGTGGTCGACCGGGCTGGGGTTCGTGTCGATCGGGCTCGGCGAGGTGTCGATGGCGCTGGGCGAGGTGTCGATCGGGCTCGGTGCGTCGGGGTCCCAGCTGTCCCAACCCTCGGCGGCCCGCTGCCGGGCGCGGCGCCGGTCGTTGAGGCGGGTGATCTGGATCGCCAGCTCGAACAGCAGCACCAGGGCGATCGCCAACGCGATCATCGAGATCGGGTCCTGGCCCGGGGTCGCGACCGCGGCGAACACGAACAGGCCGAAGGTGAGCCCGCGCCGCCATGCCTTGAGTCTGGCGTAGCTGAGCACGCCGGCGACGTTGAGCATCACCACGAGCAGCGGCAGCTCGAAGCTCACCCCGAAGATCAGCAGCAGCGCGATGACGAACGAGAAGTACTGGTCACCGGACAGCGCCGTGGTCTGCACCTCGGAGCCGATGGTCAAGAGGAACGCCAGGCCCTGCGTGATGACGGCGTAGGCGAGGACGGCGCCGGCCACGAACAGCACCGACGCCACCGACACGAACCACAGCGCGTAGCGGCGTTCCTTCGCGTACAGGCCGGGGACGATGAACGCCCAGATCTCGTACAGCCACACCGGGCAGGCGAGCACCAGACCGGCCGCAGCGGCCACCTTCAGCCGCAGCATGAACTGGTCGAACGGGCCGATCCCCAGCAGGTTGCACGACCCGTCGGCGGTGAAGACCGCCCGGGAGGAGTCCGGCAGCGCGCAGTACGGGCCCTTCAGCATCTCGCCGAGGCTCGGCAACCCGAAGAAGGGAACCGCGAACCAGATGTAGCCGAAGATCGTGGTGAGCAGGATCGCGACGAGCGAGATCGTCAGCCGATCACGCAGCTCGTACAGGTGCTCGACGAGCGACATCGTCCCGTCGGGGTTCTTCGGCCGCCTGCCTGCCCGACGGAGCGGAAAACGAGCCACCGCGGGGTACTACTACTGCGCCGAGGTGCTGCCCGAACCCGGCTGGGACGCGCGCGTGGCCTCGGGGGTCTTCTCCTCGGCCTTCGCCTGCCCCTCGGGGAGCGGCTTCGGCTCGGGCGTCGCGGCCTGGTCGGTCGTCTGCGTCTCCGACTTCGCAGACTCCTCCTTCAGGCCCTTCATCTCACCCTTGAACACGCGGGCGGATTGACCGATGGACCGGGCCATGTCCGGCAAGCGCTTGGCACCGAACAGGAGCACCAGGACTCCGATGAGGATCACCAGTTCCCAGCCGCCGAGGTTCGGCATGTTCTCGTCCTTCCGCCGTGTGCAGTCGTGAGGAGTCTACGCGGGTCGCGGTTCAGGCCGACTCCTGTCGTCGTTCGTCGGCCAGCGCCCGCAGCTCGCCCACCTGCCGCGCCACGTCCGCCTCCAGGGCCGCCTTCGCCCGGGCGAACCGCCGCACGTGCCGCAGCACGACCAGCAGCAGCACCACGAGCAGCGCGGTCCCCACGCCGACCGTGACCCACACCAACAGCATCTACCCGTCCCCCGGCTCCGGTTCCGTGGCCGCGAGCGCCTCCCGCGCCCGTTCGGCGATCGTGTGCACCAGCTCCCGCGGCTCCAGCAGCCGCGCACCGCCGCCGAGGCCCAGCACGAGCCGGACCAGCCAGGCCGGGTCGGCGAAGCGCAGCCGCACCTGCACGCGCTCGTCGCCGAGCTCGACGACCTCGTCGACGGGGTAGTACTCGGCCACCCAGCGGGCCTCCCGCTCCAGCAGCAGCACGGCCGTGCGGTGCTCGGCGCTGGGCCTGAACAGGCCGCCCGACACGTCGGTGGGCTCGGCGTCCGGCGGCGGGGCGGCGGGCTCGTCGAGCACGGCGACGTCCTCGACCCGGTCGAGCCGGAACAGCCGCACGGCCTCCGCGCGCCGGCACCAGGCCTCGAGGTAGCCGCGGCCGTCGACGATGAGCAGCCGCATCGGGTCGATCGTGCGCTGCGACACCGCGTCGCGCCCGGCCGTGTAGTACACGATCCGCAGGGCCTTCCCCGCGGCGAGCGCGTCGCGCACCGCGGCCGTGGTGGCGGCCTCCTCCCGACTCGGCGCATCCATCGCCACGCCCGCGAGCCCGGCGTCGCCCACCGCGCGCTCCACCTTCGCCGCCGCCCGCCGCACCGCCTCGGTGTCGGCGACGCCCGGCACGTCGGCGAGCGTGCGCAGGGCCATCAGCAGCGCCGTGGCCTCCGCGGTGGTGAGCCGCAGCGGCCTGCGCATGCCCGCGTCGTGGGTGACGGTGACGGTGTCGCCGGAGAACGACAGGTCGATCAGGTCGCCGGGCCCGTAGCCGGGCAGCCCGCACATCCACAGCAGCTCGAGGTCGCGGCGCAGCTGCTTCTCGGAGATCCCGAAGTCGGCCGCGGCCTCCGCCACCGGGATGCCGGGGCGCGCCAGCAGGTAGGGCACCAGCGAGAGCAACCGCGGCAGCCGCTCCGTGACGCCGCCCGTGCTCATGTCCTCGCCAGCGGTTCGGTGTGGGCCGCCACCGCGGCCGCCCAGTTGGCGCGCACGGCGTCGGCGAGGCGCTGCGGGGCGATCACGGCGACGTCGGGTCCGTGCCCGGCGACCCAGCGGGCGAGGGTCTCCAGGGAGCGCAGCTCGAGCTCCACCTCGTCGCCGGGCCGGCCCGCGTGGGTGTGCCTGCCGACGACCCGGCCGAGCCGGCGCAGGCCGTGCGCGCGCCCGTCGGCGATCCAGACCCGAGCGGTGTCCGTGGCGGGCGGCGGGTCGACGCCCTCGCGCACCATCCCCATGAGGTCGACGCCCTCGGGCACCTTCACCGCGCCGGCGGGCCCGATCGGCGTGACCGGCTCCAGGATCCGCGAGACGCGGAAGCAGCGGGGCGCGTCACGGTCGCGGTCGTGGCAACACAGGTACCAGCGCCCGCGCCAGGAGACCACACCCCACGGCTCCACGGTGCGCCGCTGGACCGGTCCGCCCACGCCACCGCGCTGGTAGTCGAACGTGACGGCCCGCCCGGCCCGCACCGCGGCGAGCAGCGGCGCGAACGCCGGGTCGGCCGCCTGCACCCGCGGCTGGACCCGCCCCTGCTCCTCGTCGACCTCGATCCCCGCCGCGCGCAGCTTGACCAGCGCGCTGTGGGCGGGCACCGCGAGCTCGGGCGAGTCCCACAGCCGCGCCGCCAGCGCGACCGCGGCCGCCTCGTCGGGCTCGAGGTCGATGTCGGGCAGCTCGTAGTCCTGGCGCGCGATGCGGTAGCCGTCGACGGGGTCGAAGCTCGACATCCGCCCGGTCTCGAGCGGCACGCCGAGCTCGCGCAGCTCGGCCTTGTCCCGCTCGAACATCCGGAAGAACGCCTCGTCGTTGGGCGTCTCGGCGTAGCCGGGGACGATCTGCCGGATCCGCTCCGCCGTGAGGAACTGCCGGGTGGACAGCAGGCAGAGCACCAGGTTCACCAGCCGCTCGGCCCGGGCAGAGGACACCTGGGCATGGTACGACCGGGCGCGGTCCCCGCGCGGGCGACCGGCGGGAACGCCCCGGCGTGTTCCCCGGCTCAGAGCGAGGCGATCAGGCGCTCCACCCGCTCGTCCACGGCCCGGAACGGGTCCTTGCACAGCACGGTGCGCTGGGCCTGGTCGTTGAGCTTGAGGTGCACCCAGTCGACGGTGAAGTCGCGGCCCGCGGCCTGGGCGGCGGCGATGAAGTCGCCGCGCAGCTTCGCGCGGGTGGTCTGGGGCGGGGTGTCCTTGGCCGCTTCGATCTCACCGTCGTCGGTGACGCGGTCGACCATGCCCTTGCGCTGCAGCAGGTCGAACAGGCCGCGGCCGCGCCGGATGTCGTGGTAGGCGAGGTCGAGCTGGGCCACCCGCGGACTGGCGAGGTCGAGGTCGTTGCGCTCCCGGTACCGCTCGACGAGCCGGTGCTTGATGGCCCAGTCGATCTCGCGGTCGATCAGCGAGAGGTTCTGGGTCTCGACGGCGTCGAGGGCCCGGCCCCACAGGTCGACCACCCGCGGGATGGTGGGGTCGGCGCTGCCGCGCAGCCGGACGTGCTCGACGGCCTTGGCGTGGTACTCGCGCTGGATGTCCAGGGCGCTCGCCTCCCGCCCGCCCGCGAGGCGCACGGTGCGGCGGCCGGTGAGGTCGTGGCTGATCTCGCGGATGGCGCGGATCGGGTTGTCGAGGGTGAAGTCGCGGAACTGGACGCCCGCCTCGATCATCTCCAGCACGAGCGTGGCCGACCCGACCTTGAGCAGGGTGGTGACCTCGGACATGTTGGAGTCGCCCACGATCACGTGCAGGCGGCGGTAGCGCTCCGCGTCGGCGTGCGGCTCGTCGCGGGTGTTGATGATCGGCCGCGACCGGGTGGTGGCGCTGGAGACGCCCTCCCAGATGTGCTCGGCCCGCTGCGACAGGCAGTACACCGCGCCGCGCGGGGTCTGCAGCACCTTGCCCGCGCCGCAGATCAGCTGCCGCGTGACGAGGAACGGCAGCAGCACGTCGGCGATGCGGGAGAACTCGCCCGCCCGCGCCACCAGGTAGTTCTCGTGGCAGCCGTAGGAGTTGCCCGCCGAGTCGGTGTTGTTCTTGAACAGGTAGATGTCGCCGCCGATGCCCTCGTCGACCAGCCTGCGCTCGGCGTCGACCAGGAGGTCCTCGAGGATCCGCTCCCCCGCCTTGTCGTGGGAGACGAGCTGGGCCAGCGAGTCGCACTCCGCCGTGGCGTACTCGGGGTGGCTGCCGACATCCAGGTAGAGCCGGGCGCCGTTGCGCAGGAAGACGTTCGACGAACGCCCCCACGAGACGACCCGGCGGAACAGGTACCTCGCAACTTCGTCGGGCGACAGGCGCCGCTGCCCGTGGAAGGTGCACGTGACCCCGAACTCGGTCTCGACGCCGTAGATCCGCCGCTGCATCCAGCAAGCGTAAGCGGAGAGAGCCCGCTCATGTCATGCCTGTGACCGACTGGCCGTGTCGTGTTGCTCCTCTGATCCGACGCCGCTGCGCCGTGTGCGTACTGTCGGGACGTGCTGTCGTGGATCCGACGGGCCACCGACGGGGTGGTCGACGCCGATCGCGCGGTGTCCCGCCGGATCTCGGCGCTGCCGCCGAGCCCGCTCGACGCCGCCATGAAGTCCGCCTCGATCAGCGCCGACCACAGCCTGCTGTGGTTCACGATCGCCACGATCCTCGCGGCGCGCCGCGGGGCCTCCCGCAAGGCCGCCGCCCGCGGCGTGCTCGCCATCGCGGCGGCGAGCACCACGGCCAACGGCCTGCTCAAGCCGCTGCTGCCGCGCAGGCGGCCCGCGGCGGCGGAGCTGCCCGCCTACCAGACCCTGCGCAACGGCCCGACCTCGTCGTCGTTCCCGTCCGGGCACGCCGCGTCGGCGGCCGCGTTCGCCACCGCCGTCGCGCTGGAGAGCCCGAAGCTGGGGCTCGCCGTGGCGCCGCTCGCGGCCTCGGTGGCCTACTCGCGCGTGCACGTGGGCGTCCACTGGGCCTCCGACGTGCTGGCCGGCGCGGCGGTGGGCAGCGGGATCGCGCTCGCCACGCGGCGCTGGTGGCCCGTGCGGCGCACCGACGAGGCACGGGCGCGCCCCCTGGACGCCGTGCCGCGCCTGCCCGACGGCGAGGGCCTGGTGCTGGTGTCCAACCAGCGCTCCGGCGACCCGGAGCACGATCCCACCGCCGAGCTGCAGAAGGCGTGGCCCGCCGCCGTCGTGCTGCGCAGCACGGCCGAGGAGGACATCGACGAGCAGCTCGACGCCGCCGTCGCCGAGCGGGACGGGTGGGTGGAGGCCGTCGGCGTGGCGGGCGGCGACGGGTCGGCGGCCGCGGCGGCCACCGTGGCCGGGCGGCGCGGGCTGCCGCTCGTGGTGGTGCCGACCGGCACCCTCAACCACTTCGCCCGCGACGTCGGCGTCTACGACGTGCAGGAGGCGGTGGATGCCACCGGCGCGGGCGAGGCCGTCGCCGTCGACCTGGGCGTGGTGGAGGTCCACCCGGGCCGCGGGGCCGAGCCGTTCGACCCGGCCGTGGTGCGCACCCGCTACTTCCTCAACACCGCGAGCCTCGGCTCCTACCCGGACCTCGTGCGGCTGCGGGAGCGCTGGCAGGGCCGGTGGGGCAAGTGGCCCGCGTTCGCCGCGGCGCTCGTCGTGGTGCTGCGCCGGGCCGAGCCGGTGCGGGTCAGGATCGACGGTCGGTGGACGTCGGTCTGGCTGCTGTTCGTCGGCAACGGTCCCTACCACCCGCGCGGCATGGTGCCCGCGTGGCGCCCCTCGCTGGACTCCGGCCTGCTCGACGTGCGATGGCTGCGCGCCGACCTGCGGTTCTCACGGCTGCGTGCGGTGGTCGCCCTGCTGCTGGGCGCGCTGGGCCACAGCCGCGTGTACCACCAGCGCGAGGTGGCCGAGCTCGACGTCGAGCTCGCGGTGCCCGGCATGCTCGCCACCGACGGCGAGGTGGTCGAGGAGGCGGGCCGGTTCACGTTCCGGGTCGCGCCGCGCCCCGTGCCCGTCTACCGCCGCCGGGAGGACAGGTGGCGGGGCCGGGAACGCCCCTTCCTCGGCTGACCGGCAGGATGGCCGCACCACGGGCGGCGGCACGGTCGCGGGGCACGGTCGGCCCGGGTGGCGACGGGGGATGACGGCGGTGCGCGTTCTCGCGGTGGGTGTGGCCCTCGGATGCGTCCTCGCCGGGGCGGCCCCGGCGGCGGCCGCCCCACCCGCGGGGCCGGACCCCGCCTCGATCGACGAGATCGTGCGCGCGCACGTCGGGGCCACCCGGCTGCCGGGCGTGGCGGTCGCCGTGGTCGACGACGACCGGATCGTGCACGCCGCGGGCTACGGCCACGACTCGACCGGCGAGCCGGTCACCGAGCACACCCCGGTGCGGCTGGGCGGGGTGTCGGAGTCGTTCACCGCGGTGGCGCTGGCGCAGCTGGTGGGGTTCGGCGTGGTGCGGTTCGACGACCCGGTGGTCGCGCACCTGCCCGGGTTCACCACGGCCGACCCGCGATCGGGCGAGATCACCGTCCGCCGGCTGCTGGACCACACCTCCGGCCTGCCGCCCGCCCCGGCGGCGCCGCGGACGCCCGCGCGCTCCCTCGAGGAGGCGGTGGCCGGCCTGCGCGACGTCGCGCTGGTGGCGGCGCCCGGCGAGCGACGCGTGCGCAGCGGGCTCGGCTACCAGGTCGCCGCCCGGCTGGTGGAGGTGAAGACCGGGCGCCCGTTCGACGCGTTCCTGACCGAGCGCGTGCTGTTCCAGGTGGGCGCGCAGGAGACCACGACCGTCGCCGGCACCCGGGACCTGGTGGACGGCCTGGTGGACGGGCACACCCGCTTCCTCGCCGTCAGCAGGCCGCAGGCGGAGCCGGAACGCCTCGTCAGCGGCTCGGAGGGCGTCGTGAGCACCGCCGCGGACGTCGGGACGTGGCTGCAGTTCAACGTCGGCTGGGGGCTGCGGACGGTGCTGGCGGGCGACGGGCTGCGCGAGGTGCAGCGGCTGGGGTGCCAGGAGCGGCCGGGCGGCGAGCTGGTGCTGCGCGGGCGGACCGCCACCTCCGCCGCCACGCTGGTGATGCGGCCCGGGCGCACGCCCGACGAGCGGTGGGGCGTCGCGGTGCTGGCGAACGGCCGCGACCCCCTCGCCCGCGGCGACGGGGCGGCCCCCAGCGAGGTCGACGACCTGGCCGACGAGCTCGCCGCCCTCGTCCGCGGGGAGACCCCGGCCCCGCCCGGCCCGCCGGTGGCGTTCCTGGTCGAGCTGCTGCTCACCGCCGCGGCGGTGGGCGCCCTCGTGGTCGCGGCCGTCGCGGTGCTGCGATCCCGGCGGTGGGCGCGGGCCACCCGGCCGTGGGCGGGCCGCGCGCTCCGGCTCGCCCCGTACGCCCTGCCCCTGGTGCTGCTCGCGTTCCTGCCGGACCTGGCCGCGCCCCTCGTGGGCGGCGCCGCCACGTTCGCCGACCTGGCCGCGCTGTGGCCGACCGCGCTCGTCGCGGCCGAGGTGGCCGCCGCGGCCGGCGCGGTGGTGGTGGCCGCGCGGCTGTACGCGCTGGCCCGACCCGGCGCGGTCAGCGCGCCTGCGGCCAGCCCCCGTACGGGACCGTGAGCACCTCGAGGTTGTGGCCCTCCGGCGAGTCGAAGTAGAGCCCGCGCCCGCCGTCGTTGGTGTTGAACCCCGGCCTGCGGTGGCCGGGGTCGGCCCACGTCGGCACGCCGCGGTCGCGCAGTCGCCCCGCGACGGCGTCGAACTCGTCCTCGCCGATCAGGAACGCGTAGTGCAGCACCGGGACGTCGCCGGCCACGTCCATGAAGTCGAGGCTCACCCCGTTCGCGAGCTCGACCACGGCGAACGGGCCGAACGACGTGGGCCCGGGCAGCCCGAGGACGTCGGCGACGAACCGCGCCTCGGCCTGCTTGTCGCGGGTGGGGACGATCGTGTGGTTCAGCTGGACGGCCATTCCGCCACCCTGCGCCCTGGAGCCGGGTTCAGGTCAAGCCGTCGGGAGCTGCCGTCAGGAGCTCGAGCCCTTGTCCCCGTTCACCGCGGCGCTGCCCGCCGGGGCCTCGTCGCCGCCCGCCTGCGCGCCCCGCCCACCGGTGCTCGCGGCCTTGTTGGCCTCGGGGAGCAGGTCGCGCAGCACGTTGCCGGTGATGCGGCGGAACGTGCGCCGGGGGCGCGTCCGGTCGAGCACGGCCACCTCGAGGGCGTCGACGCCGAGCACCTCCGGGCTGCCGCCGTTGCCGGTGGAGGCCGCCTGCAGCGCCTCGACGGCGATCCCGATGGCCTCCTTGAGCTCCAGCTCGGGCCGGTAGGTCTCGCGCAGCTTGGCGCTGATCGGCTCGGTGGTGCCGCCCATCACCACGAACTGCGGCTCGTCGGTGATCGAGCCGTCGTAGGTGATGCGGTAGAGCTGGTCGGAGCCGAACTCGGGGCCGACCTCGGCGAGGCAGAGCTCGACCTCGTAGGGCTTCTGCTGCTCCACGAACGAGGTGCCGAGCAGCTGGGCGTAGCCGTTGGCCAGGCCGCGCCCGGTGACGTCGCGGCGGTCGTAGGCGTAGCCGCGCAGGTCGGCGTGGCGGATGCCGGCGGTGCGCAGGTTGTCGAACTCGTTGTAGCGGCCCACCGCGGCGAAGCCGATGCGGTCGTAGATCTCCGAGACCTTGTGCAGGGCGGTGGAGCGGTTCTCGGCGACGAACAGCACGCCGCCGGTGTAGGTGAGCACGACGACGCTGCGGCCGCGGGCGATGCCTTTGCGTGCCAGCTCGGATCGGTCGCGCAGCAGCTGGTCGACCGACGAGTAGAACGGCATCGTCACGGCAGGAACTCCTGGTGCGTCGAGGGGGAGCGGTTCACGGGGATGATCATCCCCCGGGGTTCTCGGTGCGGCCGGCGACCACCTCGCGCACGACCGCCTCGATCTCCTCCTCGGGCCGGCGCACGGCACCGTCCGGGCCGGTGATGCTCACGACCACGGGGAAGATGCGGCGGGTCAGGTCGGGGCCGCCGGTGGCGGTGTCGTCGTCGGCGGCGTCGTAGAGCGCCTCGACCGCGGTGCGGATGGCGCCCGACAGGTCGGCGTTCGGGTCGTGGCGCTTCTTGAGCGCCGACTTCGCGAACGTCGAGCCGGAGCCGATCGCGTGGTAGCCGAGCTTCTCGTCGTAACGGCCCCCGACGGCGTCGTAGGTGATGATGCGGCCCGCCTTCGACGGCTCGGGGGCGTCGAGGTCGTAGCCGACGAGGATGGGCACCACGACGAACCCCTGCATCGCCGCGGCCAGGTTGGCCTGGACCATGCCGGCGAGCTTGTTCGCCTTGCCGTCGAGGGAGAGCGGAACGCCCTCGGTCTTCTCGTAGTGCTCCAGGTCGACGCTGTACAGGCGGACCATCTGCAGGCCGTTGCCCGCCGTGCCGGCGAAACCCACCGCCGAGTACGAGTCGGTGATGAACACCTTCTCGATGTCGCGCTGCGCGATCACGTTGCCCTGGGTGGCCCGCCGGTCACCAGCGATCACCACGCCCTCGGAGAAGGTGAGCGCGACGATCGTGGTGCCGTGCGGGACCTCCAGCTTCCCGGCCGCGCCGGACTCCGGCACGACGCCCGGCGGGATGCGGCCGGGAAGAAGGTGCGGAGCGGTGGCGGCGACGAAGTCGGTGAACGACGTGACGCCGGGGGCGAGGTACGCGCCCAGACCGGTAGGCACGCTGAGGGGCGGACGCTCGGGGAACGTCATGGTCAGGTGAGAGCCTCTCTCCGCGCGTATGCGGTGCCAGTGGTGGCGCAGCGAGCGGCTTACTCGCCGCCCTTCTGCACGTAGGCGCGGACGAAGTCCTCGGCGTTCTCCTCGAGCACGTCGTCGATCTCGTCGAGGATCGTGTCCACGTCCTCGCCGAGCTTCTCACGTCGCTCCTGACCGGCCGCAGCGGCGTCGGCACCGTCCTCGTCGTCGCCCCCGCCACCGCCCTGGCGCTTGGTCTGCTCCTGGGACATCGTGAATCCTCCTCGCGCCTGCCCGGCCGCCGCTGCCGTCCTGCACGCGGCGTACCGGATCGGTGTAGATGAACACTACCTAGCGGATCGGCGACACGCCCGCGTTTGAGGCCCGCTCCATCGGCGAGTTCGAGCGCGTTCCGCCTCGTCGCGAGCGGGTCAGCCGCGCGTGAGCGCCTCCACGAGCTCCTCGGCCGTGCGGGAGCGCTCCAACAGCTCGCCCACGTGGCGTCGCGTGCCGCGCAGCGGCTCGAGCGTGGGGATCCGCACCAGCGACTCGCGGCCCAGGTCGAAGATCACCGAATCCCACGAGGCGGCGGCGACCTCGGCCGGGTAGCGCTCGAGGCAGCGCCCGCGGAAGAACGCCCGCGTGTCCTCCGGCGGGTTGTGCATGGCCGCCTGGACGTCGTCCTCGGACACCAGCCGCTTCATCGACCCGCGCGTCACCAGGCGGTTGTAGAGCCCCTTGGCCAGGCGCACGTCGGTGTACTGCAGGTCGACCAGCGCGAGGCGGCCGGAGCTCCAGCTCAGCCCGTCGCGCTCGCGGTAGCCCTCGAGCAGCCGCAGCTTCGCGGTCCAGTCGAGCCGGTCGGCCGTGCTCATCGGGTCGCGGGCGAGGTCGTCGAGGATCTCGCCCCACAGCGTGAGGATCTCGGCGGTGTCCGGGTCGACGTCGGCGCCGAGGGTGTTCTCGACGTGCTTCTGGGCCTTCTCGAAGTACGCGCGCTGGATGTCGAGCGCGGTCATCTTGCGCCCGTCGGTGAGGTCGACCAGCGTCTTGAGGCTGGGGTCGTGGCTGATCCGGTGCACCGAGCGCACCGGCTCGGCCAGCCGCAGCTCGTCGAACCGCACGCCCGCCTCGATCATGTCCAGCACGAGCGCCGTGGTGCCCACCTTGAGCAGCGTGGAGTACTCGCTCATGTTGGCGTCGCCGATGATGACGTGCAGGCGGCGGTACTTGTCGGCGTCGGCGTGCGGCTCGTCGCGGGTGTTGATGATGCCGCGCTTGAGCGTGGTCTCGAGGCCGACCTCGACCTCGATGTAGTCGCTGCGCTGGGAGATCTGGTAGCCGGCCTCGTCGCCGGTGGCCCCGATGCCGACCCGGCCCGCGCCGCAGATGACCTGCCGCGTGACGAAGAACGGGATGAGCCCGGCGACGATCGACGGGAACGTCGTCTGGCGCGACATCAGGTAGTTCTCGTGCGAGCCGTAGCTCGCGCCCTTGCCGTCGACGTTGTTCTTGTACAGCTGGATGCGGGGCGCGCCGGGCACGGTGGCGGCGCGCTCGGCGGCCTCCTCCATGATCCGCTCCCCCGCCTTGTCCCAGATCACGCAGTCGCGCGGGGTGGTGACCTCCGGCGTGGAGAACTCCGGGTGAGCGTGGTCGACGTAGAGGCGCGCGCCGTTGGTGAGGATCACGTTCGCGGCGCCGAGGTCGTCCAGCTCCGACTCGGCGGGGTTGTGCATCGTGGGCGCCGACAGGTCGAAGCCGCGCGCGTCGCGCAGGGGCGACTCCACCTCGTAGTCCCAGCGGGCCCGCCGCGAACGCGGGATCTCGGCGGCCGCCGCGTAGGCGAGCACGATCTGCGTCGAGGTGATCACGGGGTTGGCGGTGGGGTCGCCAGGGACCGAGATCCCGTACTCGACCTCCGTGCCCATGATCCGGCGGGCGGTCATCGGACGGTCCCGACGTGCGCACTCATGGTGTCGAGCCTAGCCGTCCGGGAACCGGCGGGGCGCCGCGCGCCGCCCCGGATCCGAGATGATGGGCGGCGTGCAGGACGCGGACGAGGAGGTGGCCCGCTACGACGCCGACGGCAACGAGGTCGGGGTGGCGCCGCGCGGGGTCGTCTACCGGGACGGGCTGTGGCACGCGAGCACCGGCGTGCTGGTGCGCAGCGGCGACGGCGAGCGGGTCTACCTGCACCGGCGCTCGACCGAGAAGCTGATCTTCCCGGGGCACTACGACTGCTGGGCGGGCGGCGTGCTCGGCCCGGGTGAGTCCCCCGACGCCGCCGCGGCGCGCGAGCTGGACGAGGAGCTCGGCGTGCGCGGGGTCGCGTTGACCCCGATCGACCGGTTCCGCTACGACGACGGTGCGCTGCGCTACCACGTGTTCCTGTACGAGGTGCGGTGGGACGGCCCGCTGCGCCACCAGCCGGAGGAGGTCGCGTGGGGCGGATGGGTGATGGTGCCCGAGCTGCGGGCCGTGCTCGCCGACCCGCAGCGGCCGTTCACCCCGGACGGGCGGATCGGGATCGAGCGCTGGCTCGACAGGCGCGGCGCGCGGGTGTAGCCACGGGCCGACGGAACGGGGACGGATGTGACCAGCACGGACAGCAGCACCGACAGCGGTAGCGGCAGCAGCACCGGTAGCGACCTGGGCTACCGGAGCGCGACGGAACTGCTCGCCCTGCTCGACCGGGGCGCGGTGTCGGCGGTGGAGCTCGCCGAGGCGGCCATCGCCCGCATCGAGCGCCACGACGGGACGCTCAACGCGGTCTGCGTGCGGGACTTCGACCGCGCCCTCGCGGCGGCCCGCGCCGCCGACGAACGCCGCGCGAGGGGCGAGCGGGCGCCGTTGCTCGGGGTGCCGATGACGGTCAAGGAGTCGTTCCACGTGGCCGGGCTGCCCACGACGTGGGGCATCCCGGAGTTCGCCGACTTCGTGCCCGACGCCGACGCGCTCGCGGTGGAGCGGGTGAAGGACGCGGGCGCGGTGGTGCTGGGCAAGACGAACGTGCCGCTCGCCCTCGGCGACGTGCAGACCTACAACGACATCTACGGGACCACCACCAACCCGTGGGACCCGCGGCGCACCCCCGGCGGCTCCTCGGGCGGCTCGGCGGCGGCCCTCGCGGCCGGCTACGGTGCGGTGTCGATCGGCTCGGACATCGGCGGCTCGCTGCGCACCCCCGCCCACTTCTGCGGCATCCACGCCCACAAGCCGACCCTCGGCCTGCTCCCGCTGCGCGGGCACACGGCGCCGGGGATGCCGGTCGTGCCGGCGGAGGACGACCTGGCGGTGATCGGGCCGATGGCGCGCAGCGCCGCGGACCTCGGCCTCCTGCTGGACGTCCTCGCCGGGCCCGACCCGCTCGGCAACGGGGCCGCCTACCGGCTCGAGCTGCCCCCCGCGCGGCACACCGCGCTCGCCGACTTCCGCGTGCTCGTCGTCGACGCCCACCCGCTGGTCCCGGTCGCGGGGAGCGTCCGGGCCGCGGTGGAGGGGTTCGCCGACCGGCTGGCGGCGGCCGGCGCCACCGTAGCCCGGCAGAGCCCGCTGCTGCCGGACCTGGCCGAGGCGGGGCGGCTGTTCATGCGCCTGCTGCTGTCGGTCCTGGGCTCGCAGTTCCCGCCGAAGGTCTACGAGCGGGCCCGCGCGGAGGCGGCGCAGCTGCCCGACGACGACCGCAGCCTCGCCGCGGAACGCACCCGCGGCACGGTGCTCAGCCACCGCGACTGGATCGCCGCCGACCTGCGGCGCGCTGTCGTGCGCGAACAGTGGCGCGAGGTGTTCACCGAGTTCGACGTCGTCGTCCACCCGGTCACCCCGACGCCCGCGTTCCCGCACGACCACACGCCCGTGTCCCGGCGCCGGATCGACGTCGACGGCACCGAGCTCGCCTACCTCGACCAGATCGCCTACGCGGGCGTGGCGACGCTGCCCGGCCTCCCGGCGACGGCGCTGCCGGTGGGTCGGTCCGACGAGGGCCTGCCGATCGGCGTGCAGGCCATCGGCCCGGCCTACGGCGACCGCACGACCATCCGGTTCGCCGAGCTCGTCGAGCGCGAGCTCGGCGGGTTCACCCCGCCACCGCTCGCGTAGCGCCGGTCAGAGGTTGATCATGTGGCCGGTGAGGCCGTGGAACGCCTCCTGCAGGCCCTCCGACAGCGTCGGGTGGGCGTGCACGTTGCGGGCGAGCTCGTGGGCGGTGAGGTCCCACTTCTGCGCCAGTGTCAGCTCGGGCAGCAGCTCGGTGACCTCGGGGCCGATGAGGTGCCCGCCGAGCAGCTCGCCGTGGGTCTCGTCGGCGATGAGCTTGACGAACCCGCCCGGCTCGCCGAGGCCCTGCGCCTTGCCGTTGGCGGTGAAGGGGAACTGGGCGACCTTGACCTTCCAGCCCTTCTCCTCGGCCAGCTCGCGGGCCTGCGCCTCGGTGTAGCCGAAGCTCGCGACCTGCGGGTTGCAGAACGTGGCCCGCGGCATCATCACGTAGTCGAGCGGCATGGTCTCCGCGCCGGCGATGGTCTCCGCCGCCACGACGCCCTGCGCCTCGCCGACGTGGGCGAGCATGAGCTTCGCGGTGACGTCGCCGATCGCGTAGATGTGCGGGACGTTGGTGCGCATGTGGTCGTCGATGGCGATCGCGCCGCGCTCGGTGAGCTGCACGCCGGTGTTCTCCAGGCCGTAGCCCTTCACCCGCGGGGTGAAGCCGATGGCCTGCATCACCTTGTCGGCCTGCAGCGTCCTGGTCTGCCCGTCCTTGCCGGTGACGGTGACGGTGACCTGGTCGCCGGAGTCGTCGATCGACTCCACGCGCGTCGAGGTGAGCACCTGGACGCCGAGCTTGCGGTAGCGCTTCGCCAGCTCCTTGGACACGTCGGCGTCCTCGAGCGGCAGCAGCCGGTCCAGGAACTCGACGATCGTGACCTCGACGCCGTAGTTGCGCAGGACGTAGGCGAACTCCACGCCGATCGCCCCCGCGCCGGCGATGATGATGCTGCGCGGCAGCTCGCGGGAGAGGATCTGCTTCTCGTAGGTCACGACGCGCTCCGACAGCGTGGTGCCCGGCAGCAGCCTGGTCTCGGCGCCGGTGGCGATGATGGCGTTGTCGAACGTGATCCGCTCGGTGCCACCGTCGCTGCGCTTGACGTCGATCGTGTGGGCGTCGACGAACGAGCCCCAGCCGTCCACCTCGGTGATCTTGTTCTTCTTCATGAGGTAGTGCACGCCCTTGACCCGGCCGTCGGCCACGGTGCGGCTGCGGTCGAAGGCCGCCCCGTAGTCGAACGAGACGTCGCCGGAGATGCCGAAGGTCTTCGCCTCCGCGGTGACGAGGTGGGCGAGCTCGGCGTTGCGCAGGAGCGCCTTGGACGGGATGCAGCCGACGTTGAGGCACACCCCGCCCCAGTACTTCTCCTCCACCACCGCGACGCTGCGGCCGAGCTGGGCCGCGCGGATCGCCGCCACGTACCCACCCGGACCCGCTCCGAGGACCACGACATCGACGTGAGTTGCCATGGCAGCGACTCTAGGCTTCCTCAGCCGTTCACCTTGCGCGCAGTGGCCTCGCCCGAGCGGTCGGCCGCGGCGGGCCACACCGGCTTGTCGGACAGGTGGGCCACCAGCGTGTCGCTGATGTCGCGCAGCGCGGCGACCTGCTCGGGCGACAGCGCGTCGAACAGGCCCCTGCGCACGGCCTCGACGTGTCCGGGCGCGGCGGCCTGCAGCCCCGCGAGCCCCTCGTCGGTGAGCTCGGCGAGCTGGCCGCGCTTGTCGTGCTCACACCGCCTGCGGCGCACCCAGCCCATCTCCTCGAGGCGGGCGACGGAGTGCGAGATGCGGCTGCGCGACGACAGCGACGTCTCGGCGAGCTCGCTCATCCGCAGCGTGCGGCCGGGCACCTCGGACAGTCGCACGAGGATCTCGTAGTAGGCGTGCGGGAGCCCGGACTCCTGCTGCAGCTGCCGCTCGATGCCGTCGAAGAAGAGTCGGGTGGCCGTCATGAAGCTGCGCCACGTCTGCTGCTCGTTCTCGTCGAGCCATCGCGTGTCCGACACCACACCTCCGGAATAGTTGAGCGCTCATGCGCCTTTCAGCTAGCGTCACTCTCAACAAGTGAGAGTTCAACTAACTCTGGGAGCGAGCTTCGATGACGACCGCACCGACCACCACCCCGATCCCCGGCTACGTCGCGGGCACCTGGGACATCGACAAGGATCACTCCGACGTCTCGTTCACCGTCCGCCACATGATGGTCAGCAAGGTACGCGGCCACTTCCGGGAGTTCTCCGGCGAGATCGTCACCGCCGAGAACCTGACCGACTCGTCGGTCACCGCGAAGATCGACGCACGCTCCATCGACACGAACAACCAGCAGCGCGACGACCACATCCGCTCGGCCGACTTCTTCGACGTCGAGAACCATCCGGAGTGGACCTTCCGCTCGACCGGCCTGCGCGTCTCCGACGACGGCCTCGCCCTGGACGGTGAGCTGACGATCAAGGGCGTGACCCGCCCGGTGACGCTGGCCCTGGAGATCAACGGATTCGGCAAGGACGCGTGGGGCGGCACCCGTGCCGGCTTCTCCGCCTCCACCACGATCGACCGCAACGACTTCGGCGTCGACATCAAGATGCCGCTCGACGGCGGCGGCGCGGTGGTCGGCGACAAGGTGAACGTGAACCTCGAGATCGAGGCCGTGCTGCGCCAGTCCTGATCCCCGACCGACCTGCGGCGGCCCGGCCCCTCCCCCGTGAGGGCCGGGCCGCTCCGCTTCCTGCGCCCGGCTACGGGTCCAGCCATCCCGCCTGGTCGGGCAGCGCGGGCCGGGCGCGCGCCGGGTCGGTGAGCGCCGCGACGAACGCCGCCGCGACCGGCGACAGGGGGCGGGCGGCCGCGTGGACCACCGCGGTCGTCCGGTGGGCGGCGGGCTCGTCCAGCACGACGCGGTGCACCCCGGCGAAGCCCATGAGCGGCAGCACCAGGCCCGGCACCACCGAGACGCCGAGGTCGGCCGCCACCAGGCCGGCCACGGCGGCGATGTTGCGCGCCGCCACCACCTGCCGCGGCGCCACGTCCGCCGCGGCGAGGCAGGCGTCGACGTGCTGGCGGATGCTCGTGGTGCGGTCGAAGGCGATGAACGGCTCCCCCGCGAGCTCGCGCCACGCCAGCCGGTCCCGGCGGGCGAACCGGTGCCCGGGCGGGACCACGCAGCAGAAGCGGTCGCGCGCGACCGGGGTGACGTCGAGGTCGGCGAGCGGGTCGGGCGCCTGCGAGACGACCGTGACGGCCAGGTCGGCCACCCCGCCGCGCACCCGCTCGAGGACCTCGTCCGACAGCGCGTCCTCGATCGTGACCTCGACCTGCGGGTGCTGCGCGCGGAACGCCGAGACCACCCCGGGCAGCAGGATCGCCGCGAGCGAGGGCAGGGTTGCGATGCGCACGCGCCCCGTCCGGCCCGCGAGGTAGCCCTCGACGTGGCGCATCTCGGCGTCCACTGCCTCGACCGCGCGCCGGGCCGCCGCCACGACCTCCCGGCCGGCCGGCGTCGGCTCGAGCCGGCGCGTCGTGCGTTCGAACAGCGGCGTCCCGAGCCGCCGCTCCACCTCGGCGACCGTGCGGCTGAGCGAGGACTGCGCCACGAGCAGCCGCTGCGCGGCGGAGGTGAAGCTGCCCGCCTCCTCGACCGCCACCACGACCCGCAGCTGCTGCAGCGTCAGATCCGTGCGCACAGCGCATGAATCTATCGACAACTGGTGTTTGACCTGCATGAGTCGGGCACCGAGGGTGAGCCGAGTCGATTCCGCTTCGACAGTGGTGCCCGCGCGCGGGCCGGCGCCGCCCCGCGGGAAGCGGCGCACCGGGAGCGAAGGGGCGAGCGACCGAGCACCGCAGGAGCGGGGGCGACAGACGGCCCGCGCGCACGCCGGAGCGCAGCGGGAGGCGATGAGGCACGGAGGTCAACGATGCTCGCCGCGACCGGTTTCCTGACGATCGCCGCCTTCCTGGCGGCCGTGCTGTCCCAGCGCGTTTCGGTGTTCGTCGCGCTCACCGTGCTGCCGATCGTCGCGGCCCTCGTGGTCGGGGCCGGGAACCGGCTCGGCGAGCTGATCCTCGGCGGGTTCGAGACCGTGGCGCCGGTCGCGATCATGATCACGTTCGCGGTGCTCTACTTCTCCCTGATGGTCGACGCCGGGCTGTTCGACCCGGCGGTGCGCCGCGTCGTGCGCTGGGCGGGCGGCGACCCGCTGAAGATCACCGTGGGCACGGCGGTGCTCACGTTGCTCGTCGCGCTCGACGGCGACGGCGCGTCCACATTCCTGATCATGGTGTCGGCGATGCTGCCCGTCTACCGGCGGCTCGGGATGCGCCCGCTCGTGCTCACCGCCGTGATCTGCCTCGGCGCCGGCGTGATGAACATGATCCCGTGGGGCGGCCCCACCGCCCGCGCGATGGCCGCGCTCGACCTGACCAGCGGCGAGGTGTTCGTGCCCGTGCTGCCCGCGATGGGCGCGGGCATCCTGTGGGTGCTCGTGGCCGCGACGCTGATCGGGCGCGCGGAGCGCAAGCGGATCGGGACGGTCGCCGAGGCGCCCGCGCCCGCCGACGCCCCGGGCGCGGCCCACGCCCCCGAGGCCGGAGCGACGCCCGTGGACCGGCTGCGGTTCTGGCTCAACGTGGCGCTCACCGTGGCGCTCGTGGTGGTCCTGCTGGCCCAGCTCGCCGACCTGCCGGTCGTGTTCGTGGTGGCGTTCGTGCTGGCGCTGCTGGTGAACCGGCCCGGGTGGGAGGCGCAGAAGGACCTGTTCACCCGGCACGGCCACAGCGTCGTGCTCGTCACGACGATGATCTTCGCCGCAGGGGTGTTCACCGGAGTGCTCGGCGGCACCGGCATGATCGAGGCGATGGCGCGGGCGATCGTCGGGCTCGTCCCGGGCGGCGCGGGCGACGCGCTCCCGGCGCTCGTGGCCGTCACGAGCATGCCGCTCAGCCTGGTGTTCACGCCCGACGCGTACTACTTCGGCGTGCTCCCCGTGCTCGCCGAGACCTCGGCCGCGCTCGGCGGCGACCCGGCCGAGGTGGCCCGCGCCGCCATCCTCGGTCAGATGACCACCGGGTTCCCGCTCAGCCCGCTGACGGCCTCGACGTTCATCCTCGTCGGGATGGCGGGCGTGCAGCTGGGCGCCCACCAGCGGTTCGTGTTCGGCTGGGCGTTCGGCACGACGCTCGTCATGACGGCCGTCGCGCTCGCCACCGGGGCGATCGCATGAGCCGGACGGTCCGGATCGGGGCGGGCGCCGGGTTCGCGGGCGACCGGCTCGAGCCCGCGGTGGAGCTCGCCGAGCGGGGCGGGCTCGCCGACATCGTGCTCGAGTGCCTGGCCGAGCGCACGATCGCGCTCGGCCAGCAGCGCAAGCTCGCCGACCCCACCGCAGGCCACGACCCGCGGCTGACCGCCCGGTTCGAGCGGCTGCTGCCCGCCGCGCTCGCGCACGACGTCCGCGTGATCACCAACATGGGTGCGGCCAACCCGTTGCGCGCGGGCGAGCTCACCCGCGACCTGCTGGCCCGGCTCGGCTCGACCGCGCGGGTCGGGGTCGTCACCGGCGACGACGTGCTCGACCGGATCGACCTCGACGCCCCCGCCCTGGAGGACGGCCTGCCGCTGCGCGCCCACGGCGAGGTGGTCGCCGCGAACGCCTACCTGGGCGCCGACGCGCTGCTGCCCGCGCTCGAGTCCGGGGCCCGGGTCGTCGTCACCGGCCGGGTGGCCGACCCGTCGCTCTTCCTCGCTCCGCTGGCCCACCGCCTCGGCCGCGACCTCGCCGACCCCGGCTTCGCGGCGGCGGGAACGCTGGTGGGGCACCTGCTCGAGTGCGCGGGCCAGCTCACCGGCGGCTACTTCGCCGACCCCGGGGTGAAGGACGTGCCGGGGCTCGCCGAGCTCGGGTTCCCGTTCGCCGACGTCGCCGCGGACGGAAGCGCGGAGTACGGGAAGCTGCCCGGGACCGGGGGCAGGCTCGACCGCGCGACGGTGCGCGAGCAGCTGCTCTACGAGGTCACCGACCCCACCGGCTACCGGACCCCGGACGTCGTGCTCGACCTGCGCGGGGTCACCGTCACGCAGGTGGGCCCGGACCGGGTGCGGGTGGCAGGCGCGCGCGGGCGGCCCCGCCCCGACGCGCTCAAGGTGAGCGTGGGCTACCGGGCCGGGCACAAGGTGGAGGCCGAGATCTCCTACTCCGGCCCGCGCGCCGACCGCCGCGCCCGCCTCGCCGCCGACGTCCTCGCCGCCCGCCTCGCCGGGCTGCCGGTCCGGCCGCGGATCGACGTGCTCGGCGTGGCGCCCCCGGGCGCGGACGAGGACGCCGAGTGCCGGGTGCGGGTCGCGGCGCGCAGCGCCGACGCGGCCGTCCTGGACGCCGTCGGGCACGAGGTGGAGGCGCTGTACACGAACGGGCCCGCGGGCGGGGGCGGGGTGCGCGTGCTCACCGGCGAGGTGATCGGCGTGGTGTCGACGTTCCTGCCGCGGTCGGCGGTCACGCCGTCGGTCACGATCCTGGGGGTGGGGGATGCCCGTCCGGCTGCATGAGCTCGCCCACTGCCGGGCGGGCGACAAGGGCAACGTCGCCACGCTGTCGGTGATCCCGTACTCCGACGCCGACTACCCGCTGCTCGTGCGCGAGCTCACCGCCGAGCGGGTCCGCGCCCAGCTCGCCCGCCACGTGGGTGGCGAGGTCGTGCGCTACGAGCTACCGCTGCTGCCCGCGCTGCAGTTCGTCTGCACGGGCATCCGCGACGGCGGGGTGACGACCTCGCTCGCGCTCGACACGCACGGCAAGTCGCTCAGCTCGCGGCTGCTGGCGCTGGAGCTGGAGCTGCCGTAGGTCGTTCGAGTCGACAACGCCGTCACCGGGCCGGAACGGGCCCTGGCGGGTGCGGGTCTAGCGTCCGGGCGCGTCCGGGACGATGACGACCTTGCCGGCGACGGTCCGCGACTCGGCCAGCGCCAGCGCCGCGCCTGCCTCCGACAGCGGGAACCGCGCGGCGACCTGCGCGGTGAGCACCCCGTCGGCGAGCAGCCGCAGCACCGAGGTGAGGTCCTCCCGCAGGCGGGCGCGGAAGGCGTCGATGCGGCGCCGGCCCGCCCAGAAGTTGTAGAAGTGCGCCGACCGGCCGTTGGGCAGCAGGTTCCAGATGACCAGGCGGCCGATCAGCTTCAGCACCGGGAGCCGGGAGTTGCCCTCCTCGTCCTTCGTGGCCGCGGTGCCGTAGGACATCAGCGTCCCGCCGCGGCGCAGCAGCCGCCACGACTCGCGGATCCCGGGACCGCCGACGTGGTCGAACACCGCGTCCACGCCGTCCGGCGCGATCTCACGGATCCGCGCGTACACGTTCGGGTCGCGGTAGTCGACGGGGGTGGCGCCGAGCGCGCGCACCGCGGCGTGGTGCCGGGCGGACGCGGTGCCGATCACCGTGATCCCGGCGTGGCGCGCCAGCTGCACGAGGGTCGTCCCGACGCCGCCGTTGGCACCCAGCACCACGATCGTCGCCCCGGGGCGGACCCGCGCGGTGCGGTGCAGCATCTGCCAGGCCGTGATCCCGTTGACGACCACGGTCTCGGCGTCGGCCGCGTCCACGCCGTCCGGCACGGGAACCAGGTCGGCGACGTCGACCAGCTGGTGCGACGCCCAGCTCCCGACCTTCGTGACCGCGGCGAACCGGCGCCCGACCAGCGCGGCGTCCACCCCCGGCCCGACCGCGGTCACCGTGCCGACCACGTCGTAGCCGGGCACGAACGGGAACGGCGGCTGGTCGAAGTACTTACCGCGGCGCATCTGCTGTTCGGCGAACGACACGCCGGTGGCCTCCATCCGCAGGACGGCCCGCCCGGCGGTCGGGGCCGGCAGTTCGCGGTTGCGCACCTGCAGCCCGCTCGGCTCGACCCGGCCCGGCAGGACGACCTCCGTGACGTGCGTGGCGGTCTGGATCATCACGACTCCGTTCACGATCGTAAGCTTACGCACGTAAAGCTACGCGCGTTCACGCGACGACGGTGAAGCAAACACGTGTAAGTTTCTATGTGTAAACTCACAGCATGCTGGAGCAACCGCACACCCCGACGGCCCGCACCCGCAACCGCCGCGGCGAGGGCGCGCGACTGCGCGACGAGATCGTGGCCGGAGCCGCCGCCCTGCTCGACGAGACCGGCGACGAGTCGTCGGTGACCCTGCGGGCCATCGCCCGACGGGTCGGGATCACAGCACCCTCGATCTACCGCCACTTCGCCGACCAACCCGCCATCATGCTGGCCGTCGTCCAGCAGGCCTTCTCGGAGCTCGCCGCCGAGCTGCACCGCGCGCGCGACGACGCCGGCGACGATCCCCGGGCGCGGCTCTTCGCGGTCTGCACCGCGTACCTGGACTTCGCCCGCAGCCGTCCCGCGCGCTACCGCACGATGTTCGGCGGGGTCTGGATGCCCGAACTGGGGACGAGCTCGGTGACCGAGGCCGACCTGCACGCGCTCGGCCGCGACACCCTGCAGCTGATCACCGAGGCGCTCCGGGGCTGCGTCGCCGCGGGCGTCGCCACCAGCACCGACCCGGCCGCCGATGCCGTGGCGCTGTGGCTCGGCCTGCACGGGCTCGCGCACCAGCAGTCGGTGACCGTCTCCTTCCCCTGGCCGGCCGACATCACCGAACGCCTCGTCAGTGCGCTGGCGCACCTGCGCGACGAAGCGGCCTGACGGCCCACGGGGCCGGCCCGAACGTCATTCGTCGACCTGTCGGCCGTCACGATCCTGTCGAACGTCGAGCGCCTCGACGACCTCGGCCGCGAGCGCGGCGGCCACCGGCTCGTACTGCGCCCGCAGGCGCAGCGCCACGTGTTCGGCGCGCACCGCGGGCCAGTCGGCGGGCAGGTAGTCGACCGGGAGACCGGGGTCGCGCCGGGCGAGCAGGCTCCACTCGCCGTGCAGCCACAGCTGGCGGGCGAGGTCGTCGGGCGCGCCCGGCAGCGGGTCGGGGCGGTCCCAGCGGTCGAGGAACTCCTGGTAGCCGCGGGCGATCCCGGCGACGTCCCACGCGTCCTCGATGAGCTCGGCGACCCGGGTCGGGGCGTCGACGTGGGCGCGGAAGACCTTGACGTGCCCCAGCACGTCCAACTCCTCGAGCAGGTGCTCGACGTCGACGGCGCGGGGGGCCACCCACAGCCCGCTCTGCAGCATCCCGAACCCGGCCCACTGCAGCCGCGATCGCAGCAGGTGGCGGTCGGTGCGCCTGCTCTCCGGCAGGGAGAAGCCGAGCAGCGTCCACCGCCCGTCCCAGGTGCGGTTGACCGGCGACTGCCAGGCGCGCACGCCGCCCTCCTCGAGCGCGGTGCGCGCCGACGGCGTCGGCGACAGGTAGACGCGCCGCCCGCGCCTGCGCCGTTGCAGCACGCCACGGGCGGTCATCCGCGCGAACGTCGCGCGGGCCGCGTGCTCGCCGACCCCGACCCGCGCCAGCACGTCGATCAGCCCGGCGGTGGAGACGGCGGCGCCCGGCCGCAGGAGGTGGATCCCGCTGAACATCAGCACGTGGGTCTGCGGCCGGACCTGTGGCAACCCGTCCGCACCGCCGGCCGGCCCGACGCGCGGGGCACTGCTCGTCATCCCGCCATCTTCGCAGCTCGCCCGCCGTCGCCGACGTTGGACACCTTGTTGACGGGCGTTTTGATCACGCCTAAAGTCTGGCCCCACCCGTTCCGAGAGGGCCTCTCGCAATGGCGCATCCCGCCCACTCCCCCGTCCAGCTGCGCCGTGCCGTGGCGTCGAGCTTCATCGGCACGGTGATCGAGTACTACGACTTCCTGCTGTACGCGACGGCGTCCGCCGTGGTGTTCAACCGGGTCTTCTTCTCCGACCTCGACCCGCTGGTCGGAACGGTCGCGAGCTTCGGAACGCTCGCCACCGGCTATCTGGCCCGCCCGCTCGGCGGCATCATCTTCGGCCACTTCGGCGACCGCGTCGGCCGCAAGAAGATGCTCATGGTGACCATGTCGCTGATGGGCGTGGCCAGCGTGCTCATCGGGCTGCTGCCCACCTACGAGCAGATCGGCGCGCTCGCGCCGATCCTGCTGGTGGTGCTGCGCATCACCCAGGGCATCGCGGTCGGCGGCGAGTGGGGCGGCGGCGTGCTGATGTCCGCCGAGCACGCCACCTCGCGCCGCGGGCTGTGGGCGAGCTTCACCAACGCGGGCGGGCCCGCCGGCATGGTGGTGTCCACGCTCGTGCTCGCGGCCGCCACCGCGATCTCCGGGGAGGAGCAGTTCCTCGTCTGGGGCTGGCGCATCCCGTTCCTGCTCAGCGCCGTGCTGCTGGTCGTCGGCCTGTTCGTCCGGGCCCGGGTCGACGAGACGCCGGTGTTCCGGGAGGCGGCCACCGCGCAGCCGAGCAGGGCCCCGCTGGTCGAGGTGCTGCGCAACCACCCGCGCAGCCTCGCGCTGTCGGTCGGGGTCGGCTTCGGCTCCTTCGTCGCGCAGAGCACGCTCACGACGTTCTCTATCTCCTACGCGGTGGAGGCCGGCTTCACCCGGCAGGCGGTGCTCAACGCGCTCACGTTCTCCTCGGCGGTGGCCGTGGCCGGCGTGATCGGCTACTCCGCGCTGACCGACCGCCTCGGGCGGCGGCCGGTGGTGCTCGCCGGCGCGATCGGCACCGGGATCTGGGCGTTCCTGCTCTTCCCGATGATCGACAGCGGCTCGACGTTCCTGCTCTGGACGTCCGTCGTGATCGGGCAGGGCGTGATCCACGCGGCGCTGCACGGACCGCTCGCCGCGCTCTACGCCGAGCTGTTCGCCACCCGGGCGCGCTACACCGGCGCCTCCCTCGGCTACCAGATCGCGGGCACCGGCGCGGGCCTCGGCCCCGTCACGTTCGCAGCGGTGCTCTCCGCGACGGGCAGCACGGTCCTCGTCTCGCTGGTCATCGCGGCGTTCTGCCTGCTGTCGGTGGTCTGCATCCTGGTGCTGGGCGAGACGTCCAAGGCCGACCTGCGCTCCGCGGGCGCGACCGCGCCGAGCCGCGCCCGGTAGCCCGGTCGCCCGCCGAGGTCTCCGGTTCGTCGGTGCCCGGCGCTACCGTGGCCCGGTGGGCTACCGCGAGATCCCGCCGCCGCGGCCGCTGCGCGGGGAGATCGAGTGCGCCTGGACCGCCGGCGTCGCCCCCGGCGCGCCCGCGGAGTCGGTGCAGGTGCTGCCCGACGGGTGCATGGACCTGGTCTGGACCGGCCGGGAGCTGCTCGTCGCGGGGCCCGACACCGGTCCGCACCCCACCCGGCGCGAACCCGGGGTGCGCAGCGCGGGCCTGCGTTTCGCCCCGGGCCGGCTCCCCGCCCTGCTCGGGCTCCCCGCGGCCGAGGTGCGCGACGAACGGGTGCCGGTGGCCGAGTTCCACCCCGCGCTCGCGGCGCGGGCGCTGGCGCGCCTCGAATCCGGCGAGCGCCCGCTCCCGGTGCTGCTGGGCCTCGCCCTCGCGCTGCCGGGCGACCCGGCCGGGCCGGCGGTGCGGGTCGTCGCCGACCAGCTCGCGCGGGGCGCCTCGGCCGCCGAGACGGCCGACCGGCTCGGCTGGACCGAGCGCTCGCTGCACCGACGCTGCCTCGCCGCGTTCGGTTACGGGCCCGCGGTGCTGCGCCGGGTGCTGCGCTTCCGCAGGGCGTCGCTCCTGCTGTGGAACGGCGTGCCCATCGCCACGGCCGCCGCCGAGGCGGGCTACGCCGACCAGCCCCACCTGTCGCGTGAGGTGCGGGCGCTGGCCGGCGTCGCGCCCAGCCAGATCTTCCCCGCTCAGCGCGCGAGCGGCGCGTAGAGGTCCACGGTGTTGCCGTCCGGGTCGTTCACGCTCGCGTAGCGCTGCCCCCAGAAGGCGTCGAACGGCTCCAGCTCGCCGTGGTAGCCCGCCGCGGTCAACTCGGCGTACGCGGCGTCGACCGCCGCCGCGTCCGGCAGCGACACGGCCAGGCCGATCCGCCCGGCCCCGATCGCGGGGCTCCAGGAGGGGTGGAACGAGCGCACCGTCTCCTCGGTGTCGAACAGCAACCGCAGCCCGCCGCCGAGCGGTACCTCGACGTGCGGGGCGTCCTGCACGCCGTCGGGGATCGGGAGGCCGAGCGCGCGGTAGAAGGCCAGCGACTTCGCCATGTCGGCCACCACGATGCCGATGGCGTCCAGCTTCGCGTCGATCGTCATGGCGGCGACGCTACGGGCGGGAGCCGTCGGCGGTCGTGAACGGATCGGACACCGCACCGGTGGCGCGGTGGTGCGCCCCGGGCGTGTGACCGTACGCGCGACGGAAGACGTCGATGAACGCGCTCGTGGACGACCAGCCGCAGGCGTGGGCGACGGTGGTGACCGCGGAGCCGTCGGCCAGCATCCGCAGCGCGTGGTAGAGGCGCAGCTGGGTGCGCCACTGCGGGAACGTCATCCCCAGGTCGGCGCGGAACAGCCGGGACAGGGTCCGCTCGCTCACCCCGACCTCGGCGCCGAGGGCGGCGAGGGTGCGGGGGTCGGCGGGGTCGCGGCGCAGGGCCGCGCACACCGCCGCGAGCCGCGGGTCGCTCGGCTCGGGCAGGTGCACCGGCCGCTGCGGCGAGGCGCGCAGCTCGTCGAGCAGAACGGCGAACAGGCGCCGCCGCTCGGGGGTGTCCTCGTGCGGGGCGCGGGTGTAGGCGCGGATCAGCTCCCGCAGCAGCGGGCTCACGACGAGCACGGTGGGCCGGTCGAGCCCCAGCGGGTTCGTCTGCGCGGGTACGCCGAGCATGTGCAGCTCGAGGTCGCCGTGGGCGCGGTGGGCGTGCACGGTGCCGGCCGGGACCCAGATCGCGCGGGTGCCGGGGGCGAACCAGGTGCCCTCGTCGGTGGTGATCGCCAGCACGCCGGAACCGGCGTAGAGGATCTGGTGGTCGTCGTGGCGGTGCGGGTCGATCCCCTGCCCGCTGGCGAGGGGCTGCAGCCGGGTCGGCGCCACCGGTTCGTGGCGGATGTTCGGCATGCATTGGCACTTTATCGGAAGCGCGACAGGGCGGGGCGCGGCGACGATCACGGTGTGACGCAGCAGCTCGCCGCCCGCACCGGGCCGATCACCCTGCTGGCCGCCGGCCACGCCTGCGTGGACGTCTACCAGGGCGCCATCGCCGCGCTGGTGCCGTTCTTCGTGGTCGAGCGCGGCTACTCCTACGCGGCGGCGGCCGGGCTCGTCCTCGCCGCGTCGCTGCTGTCGTCGGTGGTGCAACCGGTCTTCGGCGCGCTCACCGATCGGTGGCCGATGCCGTGGCTGCTGCCGGTGAGCACGCTGGTCGGCGGCATCGGCGTCGCGCTCTGCGGGGTCACCGACTCCTACCCGCTCGCGCTCGCCCTCGTCGCGCTGTCGGGCATCGGGGTGGCGGCCTTCCACCCCGAGTCCGCCCGCGCGGCGCGCGCCGCGAGCCGCGGCAGCCACACCGCGATGAGCTGGTTCTCCCTCGGCGGCAACCTCGGCTTCGCCACCGCCCCGGTCGTGGTCGCCGTCGTCGTGGCGCTCGGCGGGCTGCGGGCCACCCCGGTGCTGCTCGTGCCCGCCGTGCTGGGCAGCGCGTTCTGCCTCGCGGCCATGTGCGCCGTCGCCGCGCCCCGGTCCGCCGACGGGCGTCGGCGGGCTGCGGAGGGCACCGACGACTGGGCGTCGTTCGGCAGGCTGTCGGGCTCGGTCGTGTGCCGCTCGATCGTCTTCGTCGGGCTCTCGGCCTTCGTCGCGCTGTACGCCGCCGAGCGCACCGGTGGCGGCGAGGCCGTCGGCAGCGCGGCGCTGTTCGTGCTCTACCTGGGCGGCGCCGTCGGCACCGTGCTGGGCGGGACGCTCGCCAACCGGTTCGGGCGCGTCGCGGTCGTGCGCTGGTCCAACGCCCTCGCCGTGTTCGCGGTGGCGGGCGTGGTGTTCGTGCCCGGCCCCGCGATGCTCGGCTTCGTCGCGCTCACCTCGGCCTGCCTCTACGTGCCGTTCTCGCTCTCCATCACGCTCGGGCAGGACTACCTGCCGCGCCGCGTCGGCACCGCCAGCGGCGTCACGCTCGGCCTCACGGTCAGCGTCGGCGGGCTCGCGAGCCCGCTCATCGGGGCGCTGGCCGACCACACATCCCTGCAGGCCGCGCTCGCCCCGCTGATCGCGTTCCCGGCCCTCGGCTGGCTCCTGCTCTCCCGCCTGCGCGAACCCGCGCGTCCCTGACCGCCGGAACGCGGACGGCCCGCCGATCCGGGTGATCGGCGGGCCGTCCGCGACGGGGGGCTACAGGTACTGGCCGGTGTTCGACGCGGTGTCGATCGCGCGGCCGGTCTCGGCGTTCTTGCCGGTGACGAGGGTGCGGATGTAGACGATCCGCTCCCCCTTCTTGCCGGAGATGCGCGCCCAGTCGTCGGGGTTGGTGGTGTTGGGCAGGTCCTCGTTCTCGGCGAACTCGTCGACGATCGCGTCGAGCAGGTGCTGCACCCGCAGCCCCGGCTGACCGGTCTCGAGCACCGACTTGATCGCGGCCTTCTTCGACCGGTCGACGATGTTCTGGATCATCGCGCCGGAGTTGAAGTCCTTGAAGTACAGCGTCTCCTTGTCGCCGTTGGCGTAGGTGACCTCGAGGAAGCGGTTCTCCTCCGTCTCGTCGTACATCCGCTCGACGACCCGCTGGATCATCGCGTCGATGCACGCCTTGCGGTTGCCACCGAACTCGGCGAGGTCGTCGGCGTGGATCGGCAACGACTCCGTGAGGTACTTCGAGAAGATGTCCCGGGCCGCCTCGGCGTCCGGCCGCTCGATCTTGATCTTCACGTCCAGGCGGCCGGGCCGCAGGATCGCGGGGTCGATCATGTCCTCGCGGTTCGAGGCGCCGATGACGATGACGTTCTCCAGGCCCTCGACACCGTCGATCTCCGCCAGCAGCTGCGGCACGATCGTGGTCTCGACGTCGGAGGACACCCCGGACCCGCGGGTGCGGAAGATCGAGTCCATCTCGTCGAAGAACACGATCACCGGGGTGCCGGCCGACGCCTTCTCGCGTGCCCGCTGGAAGATCAGCCGGATGTGCCGCTCGGTCTCGCCCACGAACTTGTTGAGCAGCTCGGGGCCCTTGATGTTCAGGAAGAACGCGCGGCCCTCGTCGGGGTTGTCGCCGCGGACCGCGGCCACCTTCTTGGCCAGCGAGTTGGCCACGGCCTTCGCGATGAGCGTCTTGCCGCAGCCGGGCGGGCCGTACAGCAGCACGCCCTTGGGCGGGCGCAGCTCGTACTCCTTGAACAGCTCCGCGTGCAGGAACGGCAGCTCCACGGCGTCGCGGATCTGCTCGATCTGGCGGAACAGGCCGCCGATGTCCTCGTACTCGACGTCGGGCACCTCTTCCAGGACCAGGTCCTCGACCTCGGCCTTGGGCACCCGCTCGTAGGCGTAACCGGCCTTCGTGTCGACCAGGAGGGAGTCGCCCGGCTTGAGCGGCACCGCGTCCGGGTTGTCCTCGCGCGGGAACAGCGGGTCGGCCAGCCACACCACGCGTTCCTCGTCGGCGTGGCCGACGACGAGGGCGCGGCCCGCCATCCCGTCCTCGGTGGGCTCGGACAGGACCTCGCGCAGGGCGCAGACCTCGCCGACGCGCTCGAAGTCGCCGGCCTCGACGACGGTGAGCGCCTCGTTGAGCCGCACGGTCTGGCCGGGTCGCAGGGCGGAGGTGTCCACGGCCGGCGACACCGCGACGCGCATGCGGCGCCCGGAGGTGAAGACGTCGACCGTCTCGTCGGGGTAGCGGGTCAGGAAGACGCCGTAGCCGCTCGGCGGTTGGGCCAGCCGGTCCACCTCCTCGCGGAGGGCGACGAGCTGGCTGCGAGCTTCCTTGAGGGTCTCGGTGAGCTTCTCGTTGCGGGCGGAGAGCTGAGCGAGCCGGCTGGCCGACTCGGCGAGCCGCTGCTCGAGGACGCGTGCGTGCCGCGGCGACTCGGTGAGCTTGCGGCGGAGCAGCGCGACTTCCTCTTCGAGGAAACGGATCTGTGCGGCCGCCTCGGCAGGGCTCAGCTCGCCGCGATCACCTGGTTCCCGGTTGCCGGGACCGTCGTAGTGGTTCACGGCATCCTCCCTCCGTGTTCCGTTTCCATACGGTACCTGCCAATGGGCGGTTCCGACCTTGCGGCGAACCGGTGATCCACCACTCAACCGGACGGCACCTTGACGCGGAGCGATCGTCCTGGTCCGGTCACCTCCGCGACGTCCGGCGTTAAGCCGGTCGGACCCCACGGCCGGTCGGCCGCCGCTGCGGCCGCGGGGGGACGACACCCTCCGCGAGCCTGCGGGCCGTCACGAGGAAGGCGGTGTGGGCCTGCATGCGGTGCTCGGGCCGCACGGCGAGGCCCACGACGTGCCACGGGCGCATGAGCGTCTCCCAGGCCTGCGGCTCGGTCCAGCACTGCTGGGCGCGCAGGTCCTCCACGAGCCGCGACAGCTGCGTGGTCGTCGCGACGTAGCCGACCAGCACGCCGCCGGGAACCAGCGATTTCGCGACGGTCTCGAGGTGCTCCCACGGAGCGAGCATGTCCAGGACCACCCGGTCGAAACACTCGGGCGGGTCCGAGTCGGCGAGCGCGGCGAGGTCGGCGACCCGCAGGTCCCAGTGCGCGGGCAGCTCCCCGAAGAACTGCCGCACGTTGCGCTCGGCGTGCTCGGCGTGGTCGGCGCGCACCTCGTACGACACGACCCTGCCCCGCGGCCCGACGGCCTGCAGCAACGAGCAGGTCAGCGCCCCCGACCCGGCGCCCGCCTCCAGCACGCGCGCGCCGGGGAAGATGTCGCCCCACATCAGGATCTGCGCCGCGTCCTTCGGGTAGATCACCTGCGCTCCGCGCGGCATGGACAGCACGTAGTCGGCCAGCCGGGGCCGCAGCGCCAGGTAGGGCGTGCCGGACGGGGCGACGACCACGCTGCCCTCCGGCTTGCCGATGAGGTCGTCGTGGGCGATCCCGCCGCGGTGGGTGTGGTACTCCGCCCCGGCCTTCAGGGTGATCGAGTAGTTGCGGCCCTTCGGGTCGGTCAGCTGCACCCGGTCCCCGTCGCGGAACGGGCCGCCGCGGGTGCGCAGGTCGGCCGCCTCGACGGGTTCGGCGGTCTCGTCGGGTCGGCGCTCGGACACGAGGCGCAACGCTAACGGGCGCGCGGAAAACCGTTCACGGCGGTCCGTCCCGGGCGTGTCGCGGCCGCGTGACGGCCGGTCGAGTGGTCCGATCGAGTGGCCCGCCGCGGTGGTTGGTCCAACAGGTTGAGCACCGGCTCCTCGGCGAGCTGCGGCCAGCCCGGGTACGCGGGCGGCGTGCCGTCCCACGCCGGGCACAGCGCCTTGTGGCTGCACCAGTCGCACATGCGGGTGGGGTTGGGGCGGAAGTCGCCGCTCTCGCCCGCCTCGCGGATCGCCGCCCAGATCGCCTCGAGGGTGCGCTCGAAGCGGCGCAGCTCCGCCTCGTCGGGCTCGTAGGTGAGGTGCACGCCGTCGGCGAGGTAGAGCAGCCGCAGCTGGGTGGGTACCACGCCACGGTCCTGCAGCAGCGCGAGCGCGTAGAACTTCATCTGGAACAGGGCCGCGACCTCGCCCGCCTCGCCCGGCGCGGAGCCGGTCTTGTAGTCGACCACGCGCAGCTCCCCGGTGGGGGCGACGTCGAGGCGGTCGATGTAGCCGCGCAGCAGCACCCCGGAGGCGAGCTCGGTCTCGACCAGCAGCTCGCGGGCGGCCGGTTCGAGTCGGCGCGGGTCCTCCAGCCGGAAGTAGGCCTCCAACAGGTCCGCGGCCGACTCCAGCCACGGCGGCAGCTCCGGGTCCTCCGGCCCCTCGAACAGCTGCCCGAGGAGCTCCGGCAGGGCGGCGCACAGCTCCTCCCACACCGGACCGACGAGCCCGCGCGCGGCCTCGGGTGACCGCGCGGCGGCCGGCAGGTCGTAGAGCCGCTCCAGGGCCGCGTGCACGACGGTGCCGCGGACCTGGACGCGGGAGGGCTGCTCGGGGAGCCGGTCGATGGCGCGGAAGCGGTACAACAGCGGGCACTGCTTGAAGTCGCTCGCCCGCGACGGCGACAGGGCGGGCCTGCGCCGCGGCTCCGGGTCGGCGCTCGACCCGGCGAGGGCGCTGTCCGTGCTCGCCGTGTCCGTCACGCTCCGCAGCGTAGGGGACCCCTCTGACACTCCCGGGCGGCGCGGTCACCCGTGGGCGGCTGCTCTAGGTTGACCCCGATGAAGACGATCCGCACCGCGGTCGCCGCCGCCGCGCTGGTCGCCGCCCTCGCCGGGTGCGGCACCCCGGTGGCGGGAACGCCCGCAGCACAGCCCGCTCCCCCGCCCGCCCCGACGACGCCGCGACCCGCGCCGACGACGCCACCACGCGACCTCGCGGCCGACCGGCGGGCGATCGAGACCGTGTTCCAGGACTACTACCGCGCGCTGCGCGCCCGTGACTTCGCGGCCGCCTGCAGCTACAACGCCCCCGAGACGACGAGCAGGATGCTCGCGGACCTGCACGTCCGCGGCGTCGAGGCGAACACCTGCGAGGAGGGCATGACCGCGGTCTACGCGATCCCGGAGAACGCGCGGGTCGTGGAGCAGGTCGCCAAGAACGCGCAGATCGAGAACATCACCGTGAACGGCGACCAGGCCACCATCCAGTGGTCCTCGCGCGTGGGCGGCCGCAACGGGTCGGGCACCACGAACATGCGCCGCGTCGACGAGCGGTGGCTGGTGTCCGGCTCCGCCAACACCCCGGGCGGCAGCGGGGGCTCGGGGGCGGGCGCGGGCACATGAGCGAGATGGAGCCGTTCTACCTGCCCCTCGACGGGCCCGACGGGTCCCGCTTCCACGCCACCGGCTCCACCACGGGCCCGTGGTTCGCCGACGCGCAGCACGTCGGACCGCCGTCCGCGCTGCTCACGCGCGCGATGGAGCGGCTGCCGGGCGGCTCGTCGCTGCAGCTCGCCCGGGTCACGGTGGAGGTGCTCGGGCCGGTGCCCGCGGGCGAGGTGGAGGTCGGCGCCGAGGTGGAACGGCCCGGCCGGTCCATCGAGCTGGTCGCGGCGCAGATGAGCGCGGGCGGGCGCACGGTGCTGCGCGCCCGTGGCTGGCGGCTGGCCACGAACGACACCACCGGCGTGGCCGCGGGCCAGGCCGACCCGCTCCCGCCGCCCGCCGAGGCCACGCCGCAGACGGGCCGGGCCGAGGGCTGGCTGCCCGGTTTCCTCGACGCCGTCGAGTGGCGGTGGCTCACCGGTGGGCCGCTCGGGTCGGGGCCGGGCACGGCGTGGCTGCGCCAGCGGGTGCCGCTGGTGGCCGGCGAGAAGCCCACGCCGGTGCAGCGGCTCATGGTCGCCGCCGACTGCGCCAACGGCGTGGCCGCGCGGCTGGACGTGCGTGAGTGGCTGTTCGTCAACACCGAGCTGACCGTCCACCTGCACCGCACGCCCGTGGGCGAGTGGATCGGGGTCGACGCCACCACCGTGGTGGGCCCGACCGGGGCCGGGACCGTGTCGGCGGTCCTGCACGACGAGCACGGCCACACCGGCCGCAGCGCCCAGGCCCTGATCGTGCGGCCCCGCCAGGGGTAGGCACGACCAGCGCCCCGGTGCGCCGGGCGGGCTACGAGTTCGCGTACGGCTGGATCTGCGCGCCGTCGACCGCGCGGCAGGAGCGGATCTCCGAGGTCAGGATCGCTCGCACGCCCAGCGCGGCGAGGTCGTCCATGACCTTGTTCGCGATGTTGCGGCGCACCATCGACCGCACGGCCGACCAGCCCGGCTCCGTGAGCGGGGAGACGGTGGGCGCCTGCATGCCCGGCGTGATCCGCTTGGCCTGCTCGAGCACGTCGTTGGGGCAGTCGTAGTCGAGCATCAGGTACTGGCGGGCGTAGACCACACCCTGCAGGCGGCCGGTGAACACGGCCTTCGCCTGCTTGATCTCCGCCGTCTCCGGGCGGTCCGGGCGCGGCTCGCGCTCGATCAGGGTGGCCTGCGACTCCGCGATCGCCTCGTCGAAGGGGACCAGGCCGTGCTGGCGCAGGGTGCGCCCCGAGGACACGACGTCGGCGATCGCGTCGGCCAGCCCGAGCTGCACGGAGATCTCGACGGCGCCGTCGAGCTTGATGATGTCGGCGCGGACCCGGTTGCGCGCGAGGTGGGCCCGGACCAGGCGGGGGTAGGACGTGGCGATCTTCTTGCCCTCGAGGTGCTTGATCGTCCACTTCTCGCCGTTCTCGGTGAGCGGCGGCGCGGCGAAACGGAACTTGGAGGCGCCGAAGCCCAGCTCGATGACGCGCTTGACCTGGCTGCCGGACTCCTCCATGAGGTCGGCGCCCGTGATGCCCAGGTGCAGGTCGCCGGAGCCGACGTAGGTGGCGATGTCCTTGGGCCGCAGGTAGAAGAACTCGACCCCGTTCTCCTCGTCCAGCATGCTGAGGTCGCGCGAGTCCGTGCGCTGCCGGTACCCCGCTTCCCGCATCATGGTCGCAGCGGGCTCGGCCAGCGTCCCCTTGTTCGGGAGTGCGACGCGGAGCATGGGACTCTCCTCACGAGCTACGTGCGGTGCCGTCTGAGAACGGCACGGGTGGTTCTAAAGGTACTTGTAGACGTCCTCGGGCGTGATCTTGCGCCCGATCATGAGGACCTGGATCCGGTAGAGCAGCTGGGAGATCTCCTCGGCCAGCGCGTCGTCGGGTTCGTGCTCGGCCGCGAGCCAGACCTCACCCGCCTCCTCGAGCACCTTCTTGCCCTGTTCGTGGACCCCGGCGTCGAGTGCGGCGACCGTGCCGGAGCCGGGGGGCCTGGTGGCGGCGCGTTCGGCGAGCTCGACGTACAGCGCGTCGAAGGTCTTCACGTCGACTTCTCCTCTCCTGGTCAGTGTCATATGTTTCGCGGAAGCGACGCGAACGTGACCCGACCACGTGCTGCGCCCGGTCAGCGTGCTGCGCCGGACGGTCTCAAGCCTCGCACCACCGCTCGCGGGCCCGGCGAGCGGACCCCGAACGCGGACGAACGGTCACGCGGCGCGTTCACCTCGTGCCTGCGCGTAGCTGATCTCGATGTCGTCGGCCGTCAGCCCCAGCAGCGAGGTGCGCTGCACGCGCCGCGGCCCGGCGGGCACCGGGACGTCGCACGGCACCACGAGCACGGCGCAGCCTGCCCGTTCGGCCGCGAGCGCCCCGGTCGGCGAGTCCTCCACGGCCAGGCAGGCCTCGGGGGTGACGCCGAGCAGCTCGGCCGCCCGCAGGTACGGGTCGGGGTCGGGCTTGCCGCGTGGTACCTCGTCCCCGCACACGGTCACGGTGAAGTGCTCGCGCCCGATGCTGTCGAGCGCCTTCTCGGTGAGCGTGCGCAGCGTGTTGGTCACCAGCGCGGTGGGCCAGCCCGCCGCGCGGACCATGCGCAGCGCCTCCAGCGCACCCGGCCGCCACACCAGCCCGGCGGCGAACAGCTCGCCGGTCCGGTCGGTCAGGTAGCGGGCCGCCTCCGCCATGCGCCCCGGGTCGGCCTCGACGCCGAGGTCGTCGAACATCAGCGCGAGCGAGCGGCCCATGTTGGACCCGACCATCGCCTCGCGCGCCTCGGCGGACAGCTCACCGCCCAGCCACCGCGCCGTGTCGGCGAGCGAGATCGTCCAGACCTTCTCCGAGTCGACCAGCGTGCCGTCCATGTCCCACAGCACGGCCGCGGGGTTCAGGGGCCCGTCGATCCTGGCTGCGTCGATCCTCGCTGCGTCGATGTTCGGACCCGACACACGGTCCTCAGCCTGCATTGAAGTACTTCGCCTCCGGGTGGTGGGCCACGAGCGCGTCGGTCGACTGCTCGGGATGGAGCTGCAACTCCTCGGACAGCTGCACCCCGATCCGGCCGGGCTCGAGCAGCTCCACGATCTTCGTGCGGTCCTCGAGGTTCGGACAGGCGCCGTAGCCGAGCGAGTACCGCGCGCCCCGGTAGCCGAGCCGGAAGAACTCCTCGACCTCGTCGGGGTCCTCGGCGGCGACCGCGGGGCCGTCGGGGAAGACCAGCTCCTCGCGGATGCGCCGGTGCCAGTACTCGGCGAGCGCCTCGGTGAGCTGGACGCCGAGGCCGTGCACCTCGAGGTAGTCCCGGTAGGCGTCCTTCGCGAACAGCTCGTTGGCGTAGTCGGCGATCGGCCGGCCCATCGTGACCAGGTGCAGCGGGAGCACGTCGACCTCGCCCTCGGCGATCGCCCGCTCCCGCGGCCGCCAGAAGTCGGCCAGGCACAGGTGCCGGTCGCGGCGCTGGCGGGGGAAGGTGAACCGCAGCCGCTCCTCGGCGTCCGGCTTCGGCTCGGTGAGCACGACGAGCGAGTCGCCCTCGGCCACCGCGGGGAAGTACCCGTAGACGACGGCGGCGTGGGCGAGCACGCCCTCGGTGGACAGCCGCTCGAGCCAGTAGCGCAGCCGCGGGCGGCCTTCGGTCTCCACCAGCTCCTCGTAGGTGGGTCCGCCGCCACCCCTGGCGCCGCGCAGCCCCCACTGGCCCAGGAACAGCGCACGCTCGTCGATCATGGTGGCGTAGTCGGCCACGGCGAGGCCCTTGACCACCCTGGTGCCCCAGAACGGCGGGGTGGGGATCGGGTTGTCGTCGGCGACGTCGGAGCGGGCGGGCAGCGGCCCGGCCGCCGCCTCCTCGGCCGCCCTGCGCTTGGCGGCGATGCGCTGCGAGCGCTCGTGGCGGGCCTTGCGCTCGGCGCGCTTGGCCTCCTCCTCCTGGTCCACCTCCGGCTCGACGCCACGCAGGCGGGCCATCGTGGCGTCCATGAGCCGCAGGCCCTCGAAGGCGTCGCGGGCGTAGGAGACGCGGCCCTCGTAGATCTCGGCGAGGTCGTTCTCCACGTAGGAGCGGGTGAGCGCGGCGCCGCCGAGCAGCACGGGGAGCTTCTTGGCCACCCCGCGCGCGTTCATCTCCTGCAGGTTCTCCTTCATCACCACCGTGGATTTGACCAGCAGGCCCGACATCCCGACCGCATGGGCGCCGTGCTCCTCGGCGGCGGCGAGGATCGCCGAGATCGGCTGCTTGATGCCGAGGTTGATCACGGTGTAGCCGTTGTTGGTCAGGATGATGTCCACGAGGTTCTTGCCGATGTCGTGGACGTCGCCCTTCACGGTGGCGAGCACGATCGTGCCCTTGCCGGTGGTGTCGGCCTTGTCCATGTGCGGCTCGAGGTAGGCGACCGCCGCCTTCATCACCTCCGCGGAGGCGAGGACGAACGGCAGCTGCATCTGACCGGAGCCGAACAGGTCGCCGACGGTCTTCATGCCGGCGAGCAGCGTGTCGTTGATGATCTCCAGCGCAGGGCGCTGCTCCAGGGCGGCGTCGAGGTCGGCCTCGAGACCGTTGCGCTCGCCGTCGACGATGCGCCGCTCCAGCCGCTCGAACAGCGGCAGCGCGGCCAGCTCCTCGGCCCGGCCCGCCTTGGCCGAGGACGCGGTGACGCCCTCGAACAGCTCCATGAACCGGTTGAGCGGGTCGTAGCCCGGGCGGCGGCGGTCGTAGAGGAGGTCGAGGGCGACCGCGCGCTGCTCGTCCGGGATCTTCGACATCGGCAGGATCTTCGCCGCCGACACGATCGCGGTGTCCAGCCCGGCCTGCACCGCCTCGTGCAGGAACACCGAGTTCAGCACCTGGCGGGCCGCCGGGTTGAGCCCGAAGGAGATGTTGGAGACGCCGAGCGTGGTCTGCACGTCCGGGTGGCGGCGCTTGAGCTCGCGGATCGCCTCGATGGTCTCGAGGCCGTCGCGGCGCACCTCCTCCTGGCCGGTGGTGATCGGGAAGGTGAGCGTGTCGACGACGATGTCCTCGACGCGCATGCCGTAGTTCTCGGTGAGGTCGCGGATGAGCCGCTCCGCCACCCGCACCTTCCACTCCTTGGTGCGGGCCTGGCCCTCCTCGTCGATGCACAGCGCGACCACCGCGCAGCCGTGCTCGCGGACCAGCTCCATGGCGCGCCGGAACCGCGAGCCGGGCCCGTCGCCGTCCTCGTAGTTGACCGAGTTGATGATGCAGCGGCCGCCGAGGCGCTCCAGGCCGGCGCGCAGCACGTCCGGCTCGGTGGAGTCGAGCATGATCGGCAGCGTGGACGCGGTGGCCAGCCGCCCGGCCAGCTCGCTCATGTCGGCCACGCCGTCGCGGCCCACGTAGTCGACGCACAGGTCGATCATGTGGGCGCCCTCGCGGGTCTGCTCGCGGGCGATCGCGACGCAGTCCTCCCACGCGTCGGCGAGCATCGCCTCGCGGAACTTCTTCGAGCCGTTGGCGTTGGTGCGCTCGCCGATCATCAGCACGGAGGTGTCCTGGCGGAACGGCACCGCGGCGTACAGCGACGACACGCCCGGCTCGGGCCGCGGGGTGCGCTTCGCAGGCTCCACGTCGCGGATCGCGGCGGCGACCGCCCGGATGTGCTCGGGCGTGGTGCCGCAGCAGCCGCCCACGAGCGACAGCCCGTACTGGCGGATGAACGTGGCGAGCGCCTCGGCCAGCTCGTCGGGGGTGAGCGGGTACTCCGCACCCTTCGGACCGAGCCGCGGCAGGCCGGCGTTGGGCATCACCGACAGCGGGATCCGCGCGTGCTTGGACAGCGTGCGCAGGTGCTCGCTCATCTCGGCGGGGCCGGTGGCGCAGTTGAGCCCGATGAGGTCGACGCCCAGCGGCTCGATCGCCGTGAGCGCCGCTCCGATCTCGCTGCCCAGCAGCATGGTGCCGGTGGTCTCGACCGTGACCTGCGTGATCAGCGGCACGCGCCTGCCCTCGGCGTCCATCGCCCGCTTCGCGCCGTGCACGGCTGCCTTCACCTGCAGCAGGTCCTGGCAGGTCTCGATGATGACCGCGTCGACGCCGCCGGACAGCAGGCCGCGGCCGCACTCGGCGTAGGCGTCGCGGAGCCGGGCGAACGACTCGTGGCCCAGGGTGGGCAGCTTGGTGCCCGGGCCGACCGAGCCGAGGACGAACCGGGGCCGGTCGGGCGTGGAGACCTCGTCGGCGACCTCCCGGGCGAGCGCCGCCCCCTTGTGCGCGAGCTCGCGGATCCGGTCGGCGATGCCGTACTCGGCGAGGTTGGGCAGGTTGGCCCCGAACGTGTTCGTCTCGACGGCGTCGGCCCCCGCCTCGAAGTAGGCGCGGTGGATGCCGCGGACCACGTCGGGCCGCGTGTCGTTGAGGATCTCGTTGCAGCCCTCGAGCCCGCCGAAGTCGTCGAGGACCAGGTTCGCCGCCTGCAGCATCGTGCCCATCGCGCCGTCGGCGAGCACGACGCGCTCGGCGAGCACGTCGAGGAACGTCGAGTCGAGATCGGACCGCACCAGTCCACGGTAGCCGCCTGCGGGGTGTGCACCGGTCGGGGAAGGCCCAGGGGCCGTAGGCTGGACGGATGACCGATCGCGATCCACGAACCGGAGCGTCGGGCGGCCTGCCGCGTCTCGTCGAGCCGGTGATGATCGCCGCCTTCGAGGGGTGGAACGACGCAGGGGAGGCGGCCAGCACCGCGCTGGAGCACCTCGAGTTGAGCTGGGACGCCACGCCGTTGGCGTCGATCGACCCCGAGGAGTACTACGACTTCCAGGTCACGCGCCCGCACGTCCGGTTGACCGACGGGGTCACCCGGAAGATCGAGTGGCAGACCACCCGCCTGTCGTGGGCGAAGCTCCCGGGCACCGACCGCCACGTGGTCCTCGTCAACGGGATCGAGCCGAACCTCCGCTGGCGCGCCTTCTGCCGCGAGCTGCTCGACTACGTCGACAAGCTCGGCGTGACCAAGGTCATCACGCTCGGGGCGCTGCTCACCGACACGCCGCACACCCGCCCCACCCCGGTGAGCGGCATCTCCTACGACAAGACGTCCGCGGGCGACCTGCGCGTCGAGCCGTCCAGCTACCAGGGCCCCACCGGCATCGTCGGGGTGTTCCAGAACGCCTGCGTCGAGGCCGGTGTGCCGGCGATGTCGTTCTGGGCGGCGGTCCCCCACTACGTCTCGCAGGCCCGGGTGCCGAAGGCCGCCGTCGCGCTGCTGCACCGCGTCGAGGAGGTCCTCGACGTCGAGGTGCCCCTCGGTGGCCTGCCCGAGCAGGCCGAGGAGTGGGAGCGCACCGTCTCGGAGATGGCCGAGGCCGACGACGAGGTGCGCGAGTACGTGCGCCAGCTGGAGGAGCAGGCCGAGGCCGAGAACGACGTGCTGCCGGAGGCCGACGGCGACGCCATCGCCGCCGATTTCGAGCGGTACCTGCGCCGCCGCGGCACCGGGGGCTCGGGCAACTGAACGGGGCCCTCGCACGCGCGGGGCTCTACGCGGGGGCGTTCCTCGGGCCGTTCGGGGCGGGGATCACCGTTGCGATGCTGCCCGAGCTCGGCTCGTCCTTCGGGGTGTCGCCGGGTACGGCGTCGCTGTCGGTCACGAGCTACTTCCTGCCGTTCGCGGCCGTCATGCTGTTCTCGGGCGCGCTCGGCGAGCGGTGGGGGCGGCGGCGGACCGTCGTCGTCGGGTACGCGGGGTATGTGCTCGCGTCGCTGGTCTGTGTCCTGGCCCCGACGTTCACGCTGTTCCTCGCCGGGCGCGCGCTGCAGGGCGTCGCCAACGCGTTCACCACGCCGCTCCTGCTCGCCGCGGTCGGGGCCGCGGTTCCGGGCAACCGGCTCGGCCGCGCGCTCGGCTGGTTCGGGTCGCTGCAGGCGGCGGGGCAGACGTCCGCCCCGCTGGTCGGCGGGGTCGCCGCCGAGGCCGACTGGCGGCTCGCGTTCGGCGGCGTCGCGGTGGTGGCGGGGGCCCTCGCCGTGGCCGGGATCCCCGACGACCCGGCGGGCGGTGCCCGGCGGGAGTCCCTGGTCGCCGCGCTGCGCCAGGCCGTGCGGCCCGACGTGGTGCGCATCGGCGCGGTCGCCGCGCTGGGCTGGGGGTGCCTCACCGGGCTGAGCTTCATGGTCGCGCTGCGCCTGGAGGAGTGGTTCGCGATCGGTGCCGGGCCGCGCGGGCTCGTGCTCACCGCGGCGGGCGTCGCAGGCCTGCTCACGGCCCGGCTCGTCGGCGGGGCGGTCGACCGGATCGGGCGGCGCCGCAGCGTGCTCATCGGCGCGGTGGCCGGGGCCTTCGTCGTGGTGGCGGTCGGGACGCTGCCGGGGGTCGGGATGGTCGCGCTCGCCTGGGCGGTGGGCGGGGTGGCCACGCAGATGCTGCTCGTGGGCGTGAACGCGCTCGTGCTGGGGTCGGCGCTGGGCGGCGGCGCGGTGTCGGTGGTGCAGGCGCTGCGGTTCGGGGGCGGCGCGCTCAGCCCGGTGGCGTTCACGCCGCTCTACCACGCCGACCCGCTCGCCGGGTTCCTGGTGCCCGCGGCGCTGCTCGCGGGCGCGGTCCCCGCGGTGCTCCCCCGCGACCCGGGGCCCGCGCTCAGCCGGTGAGGACGGCGAGCAGGGCGCGGGCGTAGGCGCGCTCGGCGTCGACGTCCACGTGGCGCTGCTCCGCGCCGTCCGGGCCCTCGATCACCACCGCGAAGCCGTCGCCGATCGGTTCCAGGCGGCGGAACCGCGGTCCGAGCGCCTCCCGCAGCTGGTACTCGTGCGGCAGCCAGACCACCACCTCCTGCGGGACGCTGTCGAGCGCCCACTCGGTGGTGCCGTTGAAGCGGATGAGCGGGCCGGTGGGGGCGTGGTGGACGTCGATCGTCAACTCGGATACGACGAACACGTCGCCGTCCATCCCACGCCCCGGGATGACGAAACGGTCGCCCGACGCGGGCGTCCACTCCAACCCCGCCGCGCGCAGGCGCAGCGCCAGCTCCACCGAGATCATGGCGCGGGGACGGCGTGCGCGCGCAGCTCGGCGAGGTCGACCCACTCCAGGGTGCGGGCGTGCGTCGCCTCCAGCACGACGGGCGGTGCGACGCCCGCGGCGAGCGCCTCCACCCACCGGTCGGCGCACAGGCACCAGCGGTCCCCCGGCTGCAGGCCGGCGAACCCCCACTCCGGCCGCGGGGTGGACAGGTCGTTGCCGCGCTCGGCGGAGAACCGGAGGAACTCGGCCGTCACCTGCGCGCAGACCGTGTGCACGCCGGCGTCCTCGGCGCCGGTCTCGCAGCAGCCGGTGCGGTAGAAGCCGGTCATCGGATCGGTGCTGCAGGTCTGCAGCTCACCGCCCAGGACGTTGCGCGCCATGTGCGCAAGCCAACCAGAACGGGTAGCCCGCGCGCATGACCGAGCCGAGCGAGACCCCCACCGGTCCGCGCCCCGACCCGGACCCGCCGCCCGGCACGCCGGACCTGGACGTCGACCTGTCCGCCGACGCGGACATCGACGACCAGCCGGGCAACCTGCCCGCCGACGACGACGTCACCCCGGCCGCCGGCACGCCCGAACCCCCCGACTGACCCCGCGAGTCGCGCCCTGGGCGCCGGCGAGTCGCGCCCTCGGTGCGCGCGAGTCGCGCCCTCGATGCGGACGCCCGTCAGAGCGCCACGCCGAGGAGCGCGTCGACCGCGTCCCGGACGAGCGCGGGCGCGCCCTCGTCGCGGCCCCGCCGCTCCAGGGCCTCCCCCACCCACGCGTCGACGGCCGCGAGCGCGCCCGGGGTGTCGAGGTCGTCGGCGAGGTGGGTGCGCAGCCGGGTGACCAGGTCGTGCGCGGGCGGGCCCGCGGGGAGCGCCACGGCGCTGCGCCAGCGCGCGAGCCGGGCCTGGGCGGTGGCGAGCAGCTCGTCGGTCCACGCCCGGTCGCTGCGGTAGTGCCCGGCGATCAGCGCGAGCCGGACCGCGTTCGGGTCGACGTCCTCCGCGCGCAGCTTGGAGACGAACACGAGGTTGCCGCGCGACTTGGACATCTTCTCGCCGTCGAGCCCGATCATGCCCGTGTGCACGTAGTGCCGGGCGAACGGGTGCACCCCGGTGAACGCCTCGGCGTGCGCGGCGCCGAACTCGTGGTGCGGGAAGATCAGGTCCGAGCCGCCGCCGTTGAGGTCGATCTGGTTGCCGAGCCGGTTGAGCGCGATCGCGGTGCACTCGACGTGCCAGCCCGGGCGGCCCGGACCGAGGTCGGACTCCCAATGCGGCTCGCCGGGCCGGGCCATCCGCCACAGCAGCGCGTCGGTCGGGTGCCGCTTGCCCGGCCGGTCCGGGTCGCCGCCGCGCTCCCGCGACAGCTCGATCATCGTGGCCTCGTCGTAGCCGGACTCGTAGCCGAAGTGCCCGCTGGCGGTCGAGTCGAAGTAGACGTCGGGGTAGTCCGGGTCCGGCACGCGGTAGGCCGCGCCGGCGGCGAGCAGCTTGCCGACCAGCTCCGCGATCTCCCCCATCGCCTCGACCGCGCCGACGTAGTGCCGCGGCGGCAGCACCCGCAGCGCCTGCATGTCCTCGCGGAACAGCGCCGTCTCGCGCATGCCGAGCACGACCCAGTCGTCGTTGTCGCGGGCGGCGCGCTCGAGCAGCGGGTCGTCGATGTCGGTGACGTTCTGGACGTAGTGCACGTCGTGGCCGAGGTCGCGCCACACCCGGTTGATCAGGTCGAACGCCAGGTAGGTGGCCGCGTGGCCGAGGTGGGTGGCGTCGTAGGGGGTGATGCCGCAGACGTACATCGTGGCCGTCCTACCCGGCGCGGTTGGCCGGATCCTGGCCGAGGCGGTGTCGTGCAGCCGAAGCGGCGGGCCGCCGCCTTCGAGCCGGGGGACGTCGACGGATGCCCAGGTCTGCATGCCCAACAAAGTACGTGATGCTATTGTTTGGACAATCGCCCAAGGCGAATGACCAAGGCGAGCGACCGAAGAGGAAGCATGGCGGAGACGGCGGCGGGCAGGGGCCGGGACGTGCGCAGACGCCTGGTGGCGGCGGCGCGCGAGCTCGTGCCCGAGCGCGGGTGGAGCGCGGTGAGCACGCGCGCCGTCGCCGAGCGCGCCGGGGTCGCCCCGGGGCTCGTGCACTACCACTTCGCCTCCGTGCAAGCGCTCCTCGCCGAGGCCGCGCTGGGCGAGCTGCGGGAGATGGTCACGGGCGTCGACGCGGTGCTGCAGCGCGCCGGCTCGCCCGAGGAGCTCGTCGAACTGCTCGCCGCCGAGGTCGACCGGTTCGACGGCACCGACCCGGCGTCGCTGCTCGCCGTCGAGACCTACCTGGCCGCCACGCGCGACCCGCAGCTGCACGCCGCGCTCACCGAGGTGCTCGACGACTTCCGGCGGAGGCTCGCCGCCCGGCTCGCCGACCTCGCGGTGCCCGACCCGGAGGCCACGGCCGCGGTGCTCGCCGCGGTGGTCGACGGGGTGCTGCTGCACCGCGCGCTCGCCCCGCTGCCGGGCGGCGCGGTCACCCCCGTCGTGCGCAGGCTCGTCGGGACGGGGGCGCGCCGGTGAAGGTCGCGATCGCGGGCGCGGGGATCGCCGGGCTCGCCCTGGCCCACCGGATGCGCGCGCACGGCTGGGAGGTCGTCGTCCTGGAGCGGGCGCCCGGTCCGCGCGACCAGGGCTACATGATCGACTTCTTCGGCCCGGGCTTCGACGCGGCCGAGGCGATGGGCCTGGCCCCGGCGCTGCACGCCCGCGCACACCCCATCGACGAGGCGACCTACGTGGACGGCGACGGCCGCCCGACCGCCCGGCTCACGTTCGCCCGGTTCGTGGCCGGGGGCGGCGGCCGCCTGGTGAGCCTGCTGCGCTCCGAGCTGGAGGCGGTGCTGCGCGAGCGGCTGCCCGCCGGGGTCGAGCTGCGGTTCGGCGCGGGCGTGACGGACGTGCGGCCCGAGCCCGACCGCGTCGAGGTCGGCCTCGCCGACGGCAGCCGCGTCCGCGCCGACCTGCTGGTCGGCGCGGACGGCATCCACTCCACCGTCCGCGGGCTCGTCTTCGGACAGGAGCACCGGTTCCTGCGCTACCTCGGGTTCCACACCGCGGCCTGGCAGTTCGACGACCCGGTCGTCGAGGCGGCCACCCGGCACCGCGTCTGCCTCACCGACACCCCGCAGCGCCAGGTCGGGATCTACGGCCTGGGCGGCGGGCGGGTGGCGACCTTCACCGTCCACCGCACCCCCGATCCGGCCCTGCCGGCGGACCCCCGGGCCGCGCTGCGCGCGGAGTACGGCTCGCTCGGCTGGCTCGTCCCCCGCGCGCTCGCCGCGTGCCCGCCGCCGTCGGAGGTCTTCTACGACCAGGTCGCCCAGATCGAGATGCCGCGCTGGAGCCACGGGCGGGTCACCCTGCTCGGCGACGCGTGCGGCGCGGTGTCGCTGCTGGCGGGCCAGGGCGCCTCGCTCGGCGTCGCAGGCGCGGACGTCCTCGCCGCGCAGCTCGCGGCCGCCCCGACGGTCGAGGCCGGCCTGGAGCGCTACGAGCGCCGCTGGCGCCCGGTGGTGGCCCACCGGCAGGCCACGGGACGCCGCGTGGCGCGGTGGTTCCTCCCGGCCACGCGGCGGCAGGTCCTGCTGCGCAGGGCCGTGCTGCGGCTTTCCGGGCTGCCCGGGATGGACCGCACGATCGTCCGGGCGATCGTGGGCGAGCCCGTGGGGTCGGGCGGGCGGGCGCGCTGACGCCCTCAGCCCCACAGCTCGTGCGGCAGCTTCGCCTCGATGTCGCGCACGTGCTCGCGGGCGCAGGAGGGGCAGAGCCAGTGCTCGCGGCCGTCCGCGTCACGTTCGCGCGCCCAGGCGAGCGCCCGCGCGGCATCCTGTTCCCGGGCGGCCCCGCAATTGCGACACGTGTCCACACCGACAGGATGCCGACTTGCCCGCGCCCGGGACGCGTGACAACCTGGGCCCAGTCATCTAGACCAAACGTCTACTCGCGGGGGAACGGGTGCGCACCGTCATCGGGGTCGACATCGGCGGCTCCAAGACGCACGCGATCCGCGCCGTCGACGGCACGCCGGTCGCGGAGGCGGTGGCGGGCAGCGCCAACATCGCGGCGGTCGGGGAGGCCGAGGCGGGCAGGCAGCTCGCAGCGGTGATCGGACAGCTCGACCCGCGCGGCGTCGAGGCCGTGTGCGCCGGGGCGGCCGGCGCCGACGGCACCGGGTCGATCGGCACCATCACGCGGCTCATCGCCGACCTCGTGCCCGGCGCACGGGTGAGCGTGGTGCACGACGCGCGGCTCGTGCTCGCCGCGGAAGGGCTCGACGCGGGCGTCGCCCTCATCGCGGGCACCGGCTCGGTGGCCTGGGGCCGCCGCGCCGACGGCGCCGAGGCCCGTGCGGGCGGGTGGGGCCACCTGCTCGGCGACGAGGGCAGCGGCTACCACGTGGCGCTCGACGCGGTCCGCCACGCGCTCGCCCGGATGGACTCGGGCGAGCCCGCCGACCGGCTCACCGACGCGATCGTCGCCCGGTGCGGGCTCACCGACCGCACCGAGCTCATCGACTTCGTCTACGCGAACCAGGACAAGCGCTACTGGGCCGAACGAGCCGGCGTCGTCGCCGAGCTCGCCGCGGACGGCGACCCGGCGGCCGGCGCCGTCCTCGCCGCTGCGGCCGACGCCCTCGCCGCGCTCGCCGCCCGCGTGCTCGGCCGGCTCGACCTGCCCGGCCCCGTCGTGCTCGGCGGCGGGTTCGCCGTGCACCAGCCGCTGCTGCAGCGCGCCGTCCGCGAGCGGCTCGCCGGCCGCGACGTGCGCGTGCTGTCCCACGCGCCCGCCGTCGGCGCGGTGCGGCTCGCGGCCGCCCTCCCCCGCCCCGAGATGGAGACGCTGTGACCCCAGCACCGACGACCCCAGCACCGGCCCCAGCACCGGCCTCCGCGCCCCCCGGCCACCTGATGGCCGCCGAGATCCGCGAGCAGCCCGCGGTCTGGCGCACCCTGCTCGCCAACAGCGAGGCGGCGGGCGTCGACGCCGCCGCCGCGGCGATCCGGGCCCGCCGGCCGCGGGCGGTGCTGTTCGTCGCGCGCGGCACCAGCGACCACGCCGCGCTCTACGCGAAGTACCTCGTGGAGATCCGCCACGGCCTGCCCGCGGGCCTGGTCTCCCCGTCGACGATGACGGCCTACGGCGCGCGGCCCGACCTGCGCGACGTGCTGATGGTCGGGGTGAGCCAGTCGGGCGGGTCGCCGGACCTGGTGCGCTCGCTCGCCGTGGCCAGGGAGCAGGGCGCGCTCACCGTCGCCGTCACCAACGACGCGTCGTCGGCGCTGGCGCGCACCGCGCACGCCCACGTCGACGTGCTGGCCGGGCCGGAGCGCTCGGTGGCGGCCACCAAGTCCTACACCGCCCAGCTGCTCGCGCTGTACCTGCTGCTGGAGCGGGTGCGCGAGGTCGACGGCCGGGAGGCGGCCGCGCCGCTGCCCGACCTGGGCGAGCAGGTGCTCGCCCGCACCGGCGAGATCGTCGCACTCGCCCAGCGCTACCGCTTCGCCCAGCGCATGCTCACCACGGCGCGCGGTTACTCCTACGCCACCGCGCGGGAGGCGGCACTGAAGCTCATGGAGACCTCGTACGTCTCGGCGCAGGCGTTCTCCGGCGCCGACCTGCTGCACGGCCCGCTGGCCCTGGTCGACCCCCAGGTGCCGGTGCTCGCCGTGGTGGCGGCCGGCATCGGCGGCGCCGCGATGGGCGACGTGCTGCCCCGGCTCGCCGAGCGCAGCGCCGACGTCTTCTGCGTGGGCCACCCCGCCGCGGTGGCCGATGCGGCGGTGGGGTTCACGCTGCCCGACGGTGCGCCCGAGGAGCTCTCCCCGCTGCTGGAGATCCTGCCGTTCCAGCTGCTCGCGCTGCACACCTCGGTCGCGCGCGGGGGCGACCCGGACGCGCCGCGCGGCCTGAGCAAGATCACGGAAACCCTGTGATCCTCGCGGCCGGGACGCTCGTCGCCGCCGACCTCCCGGTCGGCCCCGGATGGGTGCAGATCGACGGTGACCGGATCACCCGCGCCGGGGCCGGGGCGGCGCCCGCCCCGCCGGACGTCGACCTCGGCGACGGCGTGCTCGTGCCCGGCTTCGTCGACATGCACGTGCACGGCGGAGCGGGCGCCGCCTTCCCCGACGGCGACGCGGCGGCCGCGCTGCGGGCGGTGGCGTTCCACCGCACCCACGGCAGCACCAGCATGGTCGCGAGCCTCGTGGCCGCCGGGCCGGACGAGCTGCTGAAGACCGTCGACGCGCTATCCGAGCTGGTCGCCGACGGGGAGCTCGCCGGGGTGCACCTGGAGGGCCCGTGGCTCGCGAAGGGCCGCTGCGGCGCCCACGACCCGCGCCAGCTGCGCGACCCCGACCCCGCCGAGCTGGAGCGCCTCCTGCGCGCGGGCGACGGCGCCGTCCGGATGGTCACGCTCGCGCCCGAGCGGGAGGGCGGCCTCGACGCGGTGCGCCGGATCGTCGGCGCGGGGGCGGTCGCCGCGCTGGGGCACACCGACGCGAGCTACGCGCTGACCCGCGAGGCCATCGCCGCCGGCGCGAGCGTCGGCACCCACCTGTTCAACGCGATGGCGCCGGTGCACCACCGCGAGCCCGGCCCGGCCGTCGCGCTGCTGGAGGACGACCGCGTGACCGTCGAGCTCGTCACCGACGGCCTGCACGTGCACCCGGCGCTGTGGGAGCACGTCGTCCGCAGCGCGGGCACCGGGCGGGTCGCGGCGGTGACCGACGCGATGGCCGCGGCGGGCATGCCCGACGGCGACTACCACCTCGGGACGATGCGGGTGACCGTCACCGACGGCGTCGCCCGGCTCGCCGCGGACGGCGGACGCCCCGGGGCCATCGCGGGCAGCACGGCCACCGCCGACGCCCTGTTCGCCAACGTGGTGCGGCACGCCGCCGTGCCCCGCGCGGACGCCCTGCGCCGGGCCGTCGCGCTCACCGCCACCACCCCGGCGCGCGCCCTCGGCCTCGACGACGTCGGCGCCATCGCCCCGGGGCGGCGCGCCGACCTCGTGGCGCTCGACCCGCAGCTGCGCGTCACCGCGGTCTACCGGGCCGGCGTGCCGGTGCCGCCGCACCGCACCCCGTAACGGGCCGCTCACCGCCGGCGAGTGCCTGACCAGCTCGCGAGGGGCGGGAGGCGGCGATGGGCGGACGTCGCGTGGTGGAGCTACGGGTGCACGGCGTCTCCGGGACGTCGCCGGAGGAGCTGCTGGGGGACCCCCACCCGAGGCCGGCCCCGCCGGGCGGCGATCGCGGCCGGCGGGGCCGGCGTCCCCTCACCGGCTTCTACCGGCCCGCCGCGGGCACGTCCCTCGAGGGCTACGCGTGGGGAGGGCTCACCTCCGGGCGCGGGCTCCGCGCGCTGTGGCTGCTGCTGTTGCCGTTCGCGCTGGCCAACGTCGCACCCCGGATGCGTCCGCCCGGCGGGGCGCGCTCGCGCCCCGCGGTGTGGGCGCTGCTGACGCTCTCCCGGCTGCTCGCCCTCGCCCTGACCGCGACGTTCGTCGTCGCCGCGGCCGGGGTCGGGGTGGACCTGCTCGCGTGGCAGTGCGGCGGTGAACCGGGCCGCTGCCGCGCGTTCGTCGACGCCGTCGTGCCGCCGTCGTGGCCCCCGGGCGACCGCCTGCTCGTGGGCCTCGTCCTGCCCGCGGGCATGCTCGCGCTCGTCCACGTCCTGAGCCGGGCGACGGCGCGGCGCTACGAGGCGGTCGCCCGGCCGAGCGCCCCCGGCCCTGGGTCCGAGCGCGGCGCGGCGGACGACCTCGACCCCGGCCTCACCCACCCGTGGCTGTGGCGGGGCGAGCGGATGGTGCGCCGGACGCGCGGGATCCACCTGCAGGTCGGCGCGCTCGCGGTGGTGGTACTGGTGGCCGGGTCGCTCGCCGACCCCGGCTACCGGGACCTCGTGCGCGCGATCGGGCTGGCCACGATCGCCGCCGGGGCGCTGCTGCTCGCCTTGCCGCCCGTGGTGGGCAGGCGGGACCGCTCGGCGCTGCGGGGGCCCGTGCCGACGCTTTGGCTGCCGACGGCCGTGGCGTGCCTGATGGTCGTCTGGCCGCTCGCGACCGACCCCGCCGCGGTCCGGCCGGACCTGGGCGGGGCCCTCCGGTCGTACGACGCGATGATCACCTGGCTGTTCGCGGTGCAGGCCGCGTTGATCGTGCTCATCGCGGTCGCCGTGTTCGTCCTGCGCCGCGACACCCGCACCGACCTGCGGGAGGGGCAGGCGTTCCACGGGTTCGGCACGGTGCTCGCCGCGTCCGTGGCCTTCCAGTTGGGCGCGGCGTTCTCCGCCGGCGTGTACCTCGCGGCGGCCGGCTGGCTGTCGGAGGGCGACGTGCTGCCCGACCTGGTCGGCGCGCCGCGCGGGCAGGGCCTGCTGTTGCCGCCGTCGCTCCAGGTGACCGCGGTGGCGTTCGTGGCGGGCGCCGCGCTCGTCGGCGTGGCCGGGCTCACCGTGCTCCCGCGGCTGCTGGCCGGGTGGCGCTCCGAACGGATCGGCGAGCTGCTCGCCACCTACCCCGAGCGCTGCGCGGGCCGCGACCCGGCCCGCGACGAGGAGATCCGGAAGGTCTTCTGGCGGGCCCGGCTGGTCGACCTCGCGCCCGCGGTGCTCCTGCCGCTGCTCACCGCGCTCACGATCGGCGCCCTGCTCGTCACGGGGCTCCTCACCGCGGCGCTCTGGAGCGACGGCGCCCGGGCGGTCGTGGCCGCCATCGGCGAGCTGGACGGCGTCAGCGCCGTCGGGGCAGCCGGGATCGTGATCCTCCTGCTCGTCGCGACCGCCCTGGCCGTGGCGGCCCTCTCCGTGGAACGCACGCGGCGCGTGGTGGGGATCGTCTGGGACATCGCGGCGTTCTGGCCGCGGGCGGTGCACCCGCTCGCCCCGCCCTGCTACGCGGAGCGGACGGTGCCCGAGCTCATCGACCGGATCCGCTACCACGTCGGGTCGGGCGAACGGCCCGAGCCGGACGACTACCCGCGGGGTGCTCTGGTGCTCTCCGCGCACAGCCAGGGCAGCGTGATCGCCGCCGCCACCGTGCTGCAGCTCGGCGACGAGCCGGACCCGGCGACCACCGACGGGCTCGCCCTGCTCACCCACGGCTCCGTCCTGCGCCGCTTCTACAGCCGCTACTTCCCCGCCTACTTCGGTCGCCACGTGCTCGCGGAGTTGGCGGGGCGGATGCCGCGCTGGCGCAACCTGTGGCGGCTGAGCGACCCGCTCGGCGGGCCGGTGCTGGCCGACCTCGACGAGGCCCTGCACGCGGACCTGCGCGTCGACCGGCGGCTGGTCGACCCGCCCTACCACGCTCCGCCGGGCAGCCGCCCGGCCGGCCACTCGCGCTACCCGGACGACCCCGCCTACGGCCGGCAGCTCGAGGGGCTCGCGGCCGCGCTGACCTGCGCGCCGGCCTCGGTGTGCCGGGAGTGCCCGTGACGAGCCCCAGCCACGTCCTCCTGCGGCTGGTCCCGCCCCGGCCGAGCTTCCCCGCGGACATGACCGAGGCCGCGGCCGCGGCGATGGCCGAGCACTCCGCGAACTGGCACCGGCTGATGGCCGGGGGCCGCGTCGTCGCCTCCGGGCCGGTCGCCGGGCCGACCGGCGCTCGGGGCCTCGCCGTGCTCGAGGTCGGGTCCCGCGACGAGGCCGAGGCCATCGCCGCGGGCGACCCCGCGATCGCCTCCGGGACGCCGGCGCGCTTCGAGATCCACCCCGTGCCGGGCGCGGTCGTGCGGCCGCACCCGGCATGAGGGGGGTCAGCGTCTGCGGGTGCGCAGGTAGTCGGCCACGACCTCCGCGCCGAGCCCGTCCAGCGTCGGGGCCACCACCCGCCCGCTGCACCGGCGCGCCACGTCGTCGACGAACATCGCAAGGCGCGGGTCGTCGCCGAGCATGAAGAACGTTATCGAGGCCCGCAGGGCCGCGATCCTGTCCAGGGCGCCGATCGTGGCCCGCAGCGTCTCCGGGCTCGGCGGCCAGTCGAAGACCGCCTCGCCGTCCGGCTCCAGGTGGGCGGTCGGCTCGCCGTCGGTGACGACCAGGACCACCGGCTGGGCGTCCGGGTTGCGGCGCAGGTGCTCCCCGGCCAGCAGGAGCGCGTGGTGCAGGTTCGTGCCCTGCTCCCACACCCCCTCCAGGCCGACCAGCTCGCCGAGCTCCACCGTCCTGGCGTGCCGGCCGAAGGTGATGAGCTTCAGGTCGTCGCCGCGGAAGCGGGTGGAGATCAGCTGGTGCAGCGCGAGCGCCGTGCGCTTCATCGGCACCCAGCGCCCGTCCTGCACCATCGACCACGACGTGTCGACCAGCAGCGCCACCGCCGCGCGGGAGCGCTGCTCGGTCTCCACGATCTCCACGTCGGTCACGTCGAGCGGCCGGTCGTCACCGCCTGCGCGGCGCAGCTGCGCGTTGAGCAGGGTGCGGGGCACGTTCCAGGCCTCGGTGTCGCCGAACGCCCACGGCCGGGTCGCGCCGGTCGCCTCGCCGGACGGGCCCGACCGGCGGTCCTCCCGCTCACCGCGGCGCGCCCCGATCCGGTCGACCACGTCGCGCAGCGCCGACTCGCCCAGCCGCCGCAGCGCCTTCGGCGACAGCTGCAGCGACCCGTCCGGGGCCCGCTCGAACAGGCCCTGGCGCTGCAGCTCGCGCTCCAGCTCCGCCAGCGCCTGCGCGTCCACCCGGGCCTGCTCGCCCAGGTGCTCGCCGAGCGCGTCGAGGTCGATGTCCTCCATCCGCGCGCCCGGGTAGCTCTGCGACAGCTGCTCGGCCAGCGCGTCGAGCTCCCCGAGCTGTTCCATCACCCGGGTGGCCTCGCCCATCCCGAGCGGGTTGTCGCCGCGGAACCGCCCGCGCCCCTCCCAGTCCTCGCCCGGGCGCAGGGACTGCAACTGGGCGTCCAGCTGGGAGAGCGCCTGCGCCAGGCGCGGGTCGCCGAACGCCTGCTGCGCGAGCTCCATGAGCTCGGCCCGCTGCTCGGCCGACATCGAGTTGAGCATCCGCTGGGCCGCGGCCGCGCGCTGCGCGAGCAGGTCGACCAGCTCGTCGGTGTTGCGCGGGTTCTCCGGGAAGAACTGGCCGTGCTTGGCCATGAACTCCTCGAACTGCCGCTGCGTGTCCCGGCCCTGCGCGTGGTTGGCCAGCAGGTCGTTCAGGTCGTCGAGCATCTCGCGGATCCGCTCGACGTCCTCGGGCGTGGCGTTCTGCATCGCCTGCTTCATGCCCTGGAAGCGCTGGTCGAGCATCTCCCGGCCGAGCAGGTCGCGGATCTCCTCGTAGGCGTCGCGGGCGTCCGAGGACTGCCAGTCGTAGTCGGCGAGCTCGCGGACCGCCGCGCCCGGGTTCGACGGGAGCGCGTCGAGCTGCATCTCCCGGAACCGCGCGTCGTCGGTGTCCTGGCGGCCCAGCACGTCGCGCTCGGCGTCGAGCGCCCGCTGCAGCAGCTCGCGGACCTGCTGCAGCGTCCCGTCGAGCCGGTTCTCGCGCTGCAACCTGCTGCGGCGCTGCCACACCTCGCGGGTGAGGTCGTCCAGGCCGCGGCGCTCGCGGGTGCCGCGGCGCAGCAGCTCCTGCAGCGCGGTGCGCGGCGACGACCCCTCCATGACGTCCCGGCCGATCGCGTCCAGGGCTTCCCGGATGTCGACGGGCGGGGCCAGCGGGTCGGGCCCGCCGACGTAAGGGCCGTACCGCAACCACCGGTCTCGTCTTGCCATGATTACAACGCTACGCCCGATGGGGCGATCAGCGCGTGGTTCCCGGACACCGCGAGCACCGGACCGGGCAGCGGGACCCGCTCCGGGCGCACGGCGTGGTAGGCGCGCGGCGACCGCGCGCTCGACAGCTGGATGCCCCACGTCCACAGGCCGCCGTCGCGGTCGATCGCGACGGCGGTACCCCTGCCGGCGCCGATCCAGCGAGCCGGGGGCAGGCTCTCGATGCGGGTCGGCACCGCGCTGACGTGGTCGTCCTCCCGCCCGTCGGCCAGCAACCCGTTCCCGCCGCGCCCCCACGCCCACACCCCACCGTGGCGATCCAACGCGAAGGCGGCGTGGTTCGCGCCGGCCACCTGCACGACGTCGGCGAGGCCCGCGATCGCTCGGGGACGGCCCGTCTGCCCGCCGAGGGGGGTCACGGCGAGCAGGCCGAAGGCATTGTTGCCCCAGGCGCAGACGCTCCCGTCGCCCCGCGCCGCGACCACGGCACCGCCGGCCGCCGCGAGGGAGACGACACCCGAGACGCCGCGCACCGTCGTCAACGCGGTGCCGTCGCGGTCGCCGAGCTGGGCGGTCACGTTGATCCCCCAGCCCGCGACCCGGCCGTCGGTGCGCAGGGCGAGCGCGGTGAGGTCGCCCTCGGCGATCGCGTGCACGTCGCGCAACCCGTCGAGCGGGACGGGTTGCGCGACGTGGTCGCGACCGCTGTTCACGGCCCCGCCGTTGGCGAGGAGCCCCTGGCCCCAGGCCAGCACCGTGCCGTCGGCCCGCACCACGAACGCCGCGTCACCGACCACGTGGACCGAGCGTGCGTCGGTGATACCGGGGACCGGCTGCGGCGCCATGGCGATGTGCCGGCCGAGATCCCCGTCGCCGAGGCTGCCGTGGAACCCGAGGCCGTACCCCTCCACCGTGCCGTCCGCCCGTACCGCGAACGCGGTATGGCCCGTGCTCGCGATGGACACGACGTCGGTCCAGCCGGGCACGGGTTCGGGGCCGTTCTCGCCGAACGTGGGCGTGGGCGAGTCGGCCGTCGTGAACGGCGGCCGCCACGCGTAGACGGTGCCGGGCACCGCCCGGTCCGACGACGGGCCGCCCGGCACGTCACGGCACTCCGGCGCCCCGAGCACCGCCCGGTCCGCGGGCGTGCACCCGACGAGGCCGAGCAGGGCGGAGATCGAGACGGCGAGGACCGCACGGAGCGCGGACGGGGAACGCATGCCGAGCAGTCTTGCGCCCGTTCCCCGCCGGCGGATCCGTAGATCCCCGGAGGGGGCGGCTCAGCCGTAGCTGACGGCGTCGCCCTCGTCCGAGGCCTCCTTCGCCAGGCGGCGCGTGAGGTACAGCAGCTCGAGCGCGAGCTCGGCCGCGCTCGCCATCGGGCCCGGGTCCTCGGTGCCCGCCGCGTCGAGCCGACGGGCGACCTCGGTGAGCTCCGGGGCGGCCGGCAGCGCCGACACCACCTCGACCGCGGGCACCCGCTCCCCGGTGCGCACCGGGGCCTCGGCCACGGCCTCGGCCAGCGGGTTCAGGTCGATCCCGCGCAGCCGGGCCCGGGCGGTGTCGGCCGTGGCGCGGCGCAGCAGGTGCTCGAGGTGCTCCATCTCGCGCCCCTCCTCACCGGAGGCGAACTCGAGCTTCCCGCGCAGCACCGCCGGCACCGCCTCGAGGTCGACGGGCCGGGCGAAGGCGCGCTCCTCGCCGGTGATCGCGGCCCGCCGGAGGGCCGCCGCGGCGACGGTCTCGGCGGCCGCGACGGCGAACCGGGCCGAGACGCCGGAGCCCTGGTCGATCGCGCTCGACTCGCGCAGCGAGCGGGTGAACCGGGCGATCACCTCGATCAGGTGGCGCGGCACCTCCGCGACGAGCTCGGCCTCCTGCTGGACCAGCGCGATCTCGTCGGACAGCTCCAGCGGGTAGTGCGTGCGCACCTCGGCGCCGAACCGGTCCTTGAGCGGGGTGATGATCCGCCCGCGGTTGGTGTAGTCCTCCGGGTTGGCGCTCGCCACGAGCAGCACGTCGAGCGGCAGCCGCAGCGTGTAGCCGCGGACCTGGATGTCGCGCTCCTCCATGACGTTGAGCAGCGCCACCTGGATGCGCTCGGCGAGGTCGGGCAGCTCGTTGATCGTGACGATGCCGCGGTGGGCCCGCGGCACGAGGCCGTAGTGGATGGTCTCCGGGTCGCCGAGCGATCGGCCCTCGGCGACCTTGACGGGGTCGACGTCGCCGATCAGGTCGGCGACCGCGGTGTCGGGGGTGGCGAGCTTCTCGGTGTAGCGCTCGTCGCGGTGGCGCCACGCCACCGGCAGGTCGTCGCCCAGCTCGGCGGCGCGCCGCTTCGACGCGGGCGTGATGGGGGCGTACGGGTGCTCGCCGATCTCGGAGCCCTCGATGACCGGGCTCCACTCGTCGAGGAGGTTGACCAGGGAGCGCAGCAGGCGGGTCTTGCCCTGGCCGCGCTCGCCGAGCAGCACGACGTCGTGGCCGGCGATCAGGGCGCGTTCCAGCTGCGGGATCACGGTGGACTCGAACCCGACGATGCCGGGCCACGGGTCGCGCCCCTCGGACAGCGCGGCGAGCAGGTTGGAGCGGATCTCGTCCTTGACGCCACGGAGCTCGTGGCCGGACGCGCGGAGCGCGCCCACGGTGCGGGGGAATCCAGAAGGCACGTAATCAACGTTACGCCCGTCACCTCGGGCGCGGCGCCCGAGATCCCGTTGACCTCAACTTAACTTCAACTCCTAGTGTCCGTGGCGAGATCGGAACGAGCGAGGAGACGACACGGTGAAGGCCATCCGGCAGTACGAGTTCGGACCGGCGGAGACGCTGCGCCACGAGGAGGTCGCCGACCCGGTGCCCGGCGAGGGACAGGTGCTCGTCCGGGTCGCCGCAGCGGGCGTGCACCTGGTGGACACCGCGATCCGCTCCGGGAAGAGCGGCGGGCCGTTCCCCCTCCCCCAGCTGCCGATGACGCCCGGCCGCGAGGTGGCCGGCACCGTCGCGGCCGTCGGGCCCGGGGCCGACCCGGCGTGGGTGGGCAAGCGGGTCGTGGCGCACCTGGGCATGGCGAGCGGCGGCTACGCCGAGCTCGCCGTCGCCCAGGAGGCGTCGCTGCACGAGATCCCGGACCCGCTCACCGACGAGGCGGCGGTCGCGATGATCGGGACCGGGCGCACCGCGGTCGGCATCCTCGACGCCGCGGAGATCGAGGCCGAGGACGTCGTCCTCATCCCGGCCGCGGCGGGCGGGCTCGGGAGCCTGTTCGTGCAGGCGGCCCGCGGGGCCGGGGCCGTCGCCGTCGGGCTCGCCGGCGGGCCGGAGAAGGTGCGGCAGGTCGAGGCGCTCGGCGCCGACGTCGCCGTCGACTACCGCGAGCCGGACTGGCCGGAGCGGGTCCGCGCCGCGCTCGACGGGCGCGAGCCCACCGTGCTGCTCGACGGCGTGGGCGGCGCGGTCGGCCGGGCCGCGTTCGAGATGCTCGGCACCGGCGGGCGGATCGTGATGTTCGGCTGGACCTCCGGCGAGGTCACGCCGTTCACCGGCGCCGACATCGCCGAGAGGTCGCTGTCGGTCGGGTGGGTCACCGGGCCGCGGATGGTGAAGCGCTACGGCGGGCTGCGCGGGCTGGAAACCCGCGCGCTGTCGGAGGCGGCGGCCGGGCGGCTCGTGCCGCTCGTGAACCCGCCGTTCCCGCTGGCCGACGCCGCGGGGGCGCACCGGGCGCTGGAGAACCGGGAGACGACCGGCAAGGTCGTCCTCGTGCCCTGACCCCGACTCACCCGCACCCAGCGCGCGACTCGCCGGCACTCGGAGCGCGACTCGCCGGGGTTCTCGGCGAGTCGCGCTCTCGCTGTGCGCGAGTCGCGTTCCCGGTGCGGGTGAATTGTGATCTGAGTGCGCCCCGGGAATGCGCTCCCACCGGACGCGGTTCCACCTCGACGTGCGTTCTCCTGGGCGATCTGCCACCTTGCTCGGTCTGCTGTTCGGCCTCGCCGGCATGTCGACGTCGGCGGTCACCGTCGCGCTCCCGGAGCTCGGGGCGGACCTCGAGGTCAGCGCCGCCACCGCGGCCTGGATGGTGAGCGCCTACACCGTGGCGCTCGCCGTCGCGACGCCCGCCCACGGCCGGATCGCCGACATGATCGGCATCCGGCTCCCCCTCGCGCTCGGCACGGGCGCGATGGCCGTCGGCGCGCTGGTCTCCGCGCTCGCCCCCTCGTTCGGCGTGCTGATCGTGGCGCGCGTGCTGCAAGGTGCCGGCGCCGCCGCCGTTCCGGTGCTCGCGACCGCGCTGATCAGCGCCCGGTTCACCGGCGCGGACCGCGGGGCGGCCCTCGGCCGCATCGCGGGCGTGGCCGCCACGCTCGGCTCGCTCGGCCCGCTGGTCGGGGGCAGCCTCGAGGCGCTCGGTGGATGGCGGCTGGCCGTGGCGCTGCCCGTGCTCGGCGCGCTCGCGATCGTGCCGCTCTGGCGGGTCTCCCCCGCGGTCGGCACCGGCGAGCGCATCGACGTCCTCGGCGCGCTGCTGGTCGCGGTCGCGGCCTCCGGGCTGGTGCTGCTCATCCAGTCCCCCTCGGCGGGGGCCGTCGCCGCCGCCGTCGGCGCGGTGCTGCTCGTCGTCGGGGCCCCGCTGCTCGCCCTGCGCGTCCGCGCGCACCCGCACGGGTTCCTGCCGCGCGAGATCGTCACCAACACCACGGTGCTGCGCAGCGCGTTCGCAGCGGCCGCCGTCCCCGCGAGCTGGTTCGCCCTGCTCCTCGGGGTGCCGCTCTCGGCCGCGTCGTGGGGCTGGTCCCCGTTCGCGACGGGCCTGCTGCTGGTGCCGTCCGCGGTGATCGGTTTCGTCTCCCCGCGGATCGCCCGCACCCTGCTCGCCCGGATCGGCCCGCGCCGCTCGATCGCGCTGGCGTGCCCCACCGCCGTGATCGCCCTGCTCACGGCCGCCACGGGCGCCTTCCTGGAGTCCCCGACGCTCCTCGCGCTCGCGGTGGTACTGGTCAGCGGGGCGTTCGGGATCGGCCAGCCGGCGATGATCTCGTCGGTCGGCTCCGCGGTCCGCGAGGCCCAGCGGGGCGTCGCGCTCGGCATCGCGACGCTGGTGTTCCTCACCGGCGCCAGCGTCGGTGCGGCGCTCGTGGGCGGGCTCGCCTCCCTCATCGGCGTGCCCACGGCGTTCTGCCTGCTGGTGGTGCTCCCGCTGGCCGGCCTCACCGCGCTGCTGCTCGGCGGGCCGGACCGGGTGGAGGCCGAGCCGGTCCCCGCCTGACGGATCAGGCCGAGGTCGGCCAGCGCCCCACGGTGCGGCGCCCGCCCTCGGCGTCGACGAGCAGCGCCGGGAGGCCCAGCTCGTCGAGCCACTCGGGGGCGGCCGCCCCGCGCAGCAGCGCCCCGGCGCACGCCGCGCTGGCCGCCGGCGCGTCGGCCGCCGCCACCGTGACCGACCGCCACGCCGGCACGACCGTGCGCCCGGTGGCCGGCACGACGAACGGCTGCAGCCGGTCGGGCCGGCCCGGCCGCACCGCGCTGACCGACGAGATCGCGCCGCCGTCGATCGCCACCAGGTCGCACTCGGCGCCCGGCGCGTCCCGCAGCTGCACCCGCCAGCCGCCGACCGGGGCGAGCCCGGACGTGGCGACGTGGTCGCCGAACGCCACGAGCACCCCGCAGGAGAAGTCCTCCGCCACGCGCTCGGCGCAGCGCTGGGCGATCAGGGCCGCCGCGGCGGGCCCGGGCGCCACGTGCCAGCCGTCGCGGGTGCGCATCGCGGCGGTGAACGCCATCTGCCACGCCGTCGGCGCCGTCCGGTGCACGTCGGTGCCTGCCGCCACGCCCGCGATGCCGTAGGGGAACGGGCGGGGCGCGGGGCGCGCCGCCCCGCCGAGCAGCTCGACGAGCCGCGCCTCGCGGCGGGCCGCCGGGAGCCGCCGCCTGCCGACCGCCTCCACGATCGCGCCGAGAAGCTCCGCCACCTGCAGGCGGGCGTGGTGCATCGCCCAGGGGTCGGTGACCACCAGCCGGAACGGTTCGTCCCACGCCGTCCAGGCGGTGCTGACGGTCGCGGTGCGGATACCGGTGTGCAGCGAGATCGTCATCGTGCGCCTCCCGGGTCGTGCAGCCGGAAGCACACGTTGGCAGATGAACGCTGTGACGACGCTGTGAGCAGATCCCCGATCGGGGGTGATCCCCACCCCCGGTCCGGGGGCTGCCCGGCTCACCAGCGGCGCGCGCCTCGCGCAGGGTCGGGGCATGACCAGCAGCACGATCACCGACGCGTCGGCGGGCCCCGCCGGCAGCGACTTCGCCCGCCTGTCCGCGCGGGTGGCGGCCGCCGGCCTGATGCGCCGCCGGCCCGGCTACTACCTGGCCCGCTTCGCGCTCGTCGGCGCGTTCGCCGCGGCCACCGCCGCCGCCTTCGTCCTGCTCGGCGACTCGCCCTGGCAGCTCGCCGTGGCCGTGGCCGCCGCCGTCCTCCACGGCCAGATCGCGCTGCTCGCCCACGACGTCGCCCACCGGCAGGTCTTCCGCACCCGCCGACCCTCGGCGATCGTCGGGCGGATCCTCGGCAACCTCGGCATCGGCATGTCCTACGGCTGGTGGATGGACAAGCACACCCGCCACCACGCCAACCCGAACCACGAGGGCCTCGACCCCGACGTCGAGCCGGGCGCGCTGGCCTGGACCGGCGAGCAGGCCGGCGCGAGCCGCGGGATCAACCGGTGGCTCAACCGGCATCAGGCGGTCCTGTTCTTCCCGCTGCTCACCCTCGCCGGCCTCGACCTGCGCCGGGCGAGCCTGCAGGGCCTGCTCGGCGCGAACGGGGCGCGGGTGCGCCGGCGCGGGCTCGAGCTCGCGCTGCTGGCCGCGCACGCCGCCGGCTACCTCGGGGCGCTGTTCACCGTGCTGCCGCCCGGGCTCGCGCTGGCGTTCCTCGCCGTGCACCAGGGCCTGTTCGGCGTCTACCTCGGTTCGATCTTCGCCCCGAACCACAAGGGGATGCCCATGCCCACCGAGCGCATGGACTTCCTGCGCAAGCAGGTGCTCACCTCGCGCAACGTCGCGGGCGGGCGCCTCACCGACGGTCTGGTGCACGTCGTCATGGGCGGGCTGAACCACCAGATCGAGCACCACCTGTTCCCGAGCATGCCGACGCCGAACCTGCGCCGGGCCCGGCCGATCGTGCGCGGGTTCTGCGCCGAGATCGGGGTGCCCTACCACGAGACGGGGCTGGTGCGGTCGTGGGCGGAGTCGCTGCGGCAGCTGAAGGAGGCGAGCGCCCCGCTGCGGTCCTGACCGCCGGAGCCGGGCGCGGGAGGCCGTAACGGGGCGGGCCCGGCGGGCGACTCCACCGGCCGTCAGGCCATGTTGCGGGACGGGGCCCCGGCTGCTGGGGAGCGGGCCGGGGCCCCGTCACAACCCCGAACAGCCACAACCCCGAACAACCCCGTCAGGACAGCAGCAGGAGCCCGGTCGGGATCGCGACGAGCCCGACCGCGGCCAGCCGCACCAGCAGCCGCACCGCGGCGGGCAGCGGCGCGGGCGGGCGGGTGATCCGCAGCAGGCGCCGGTCGAGCGCGTCGGTGAACGAGCTGAGCGCGGCCGCCGGGGCGGCGCCGCCGACCGTGCGCAGCGCCCCCGTGAGCTGCTTCGGGGTGACCGCGGCCGAGGCGACGTCGTCGGCGCGCATCTCCACGAGCGCGGCGACGGCGACCTGCGCGCACACCATCCCGCGGACGAACGGGGCGGTCGCCCCCCACGCGACGAACGGCAGCACGACGAGGTCGTGCCGCTCCCGCAGGTGGGCCTGCTCGTGGGCGAGCACGGCCTTCACCGCCGGCGGGTCGAGCGCGTCCAGCACCCCGGCGGAGACCACGAGCCGCGACCGCAGGCCGGGCAGGCAGTAGGCGACGGGCACCGGGTGGTCGAGCACCTGGGCGTGCGGCACGTCCGGCCACGGCGTGGCGAGCAGGTCGAGCAGGTCGCGGTGCCGCTGCCGGGCCCGCAACGTGCGCACGGTGACCAGGATGAGCACCCCGACCAGCCGCAGTGCCAGCACGAACGCCGCGACGAGCGCGAGCACGTGGCTGACGCCCAGCTCCGGCAGCTCCCCGGCCGAGAGGACGTCGACGGCGTTGCCCACCGCCGCGGGCAGCGTGGGCCCCAGCGGCGCGAGGCCGTAGACGACCCCGGAGCCCAGCAGGGCCAGGCCCCCGGCCAGCCCGATGGCCTGCCACACCAGCAGCGCGCCCACCGGGTCGCGCGCCGGCCACTGCGCACGGGCCAGCGAGCGGCTGACCGGCTCGGCGAGCAGCACGCCGAGCGCGAGCAGCAGCAATGCCGCGACCTCCATGCGGCCTAGTCTCCCGGACCGCCCGAACGGCACGGCACCCGGCGGTACCCACGTTGCGCCGAGTGACGTCGCGGCCACCACCCGGTGTGGGGCACGGCCGGGGTCAGTCGAGGAGCTCGCGCAGGGCGGCGCGTTCGTCCTCGGGGATCGAACCGAGGAAGCGGGCCAGCGCGGCGCCCCGGTCGGGAGCGGCGTCGAGTGCGTCGCGCATCAGCTCGGCGACGTGGTCCTCGCGGCTCGCGACGGCCCGGTAGCGGTGGGCGCGGCCCTCCCGCTCCCGGGTGACGAGCCCCTTGCGCTCCAGCCTGCCCAGCACCGTGAGCACGGTCGTCGTGGCGAGCTCGCGGCCGGCGAGCGCGTCCTGGACGTCACGGGCCGTGACAGGTGCGCTGGCCGACCAGAGGGTCTCCATCACGGCACGTTCGAGCTCACCCAGTGTCGGCACGAAGGCCATTCTACTTGAGGTAGAACCCCCGACACCACCTAGTGGATCTGGACTTCGTCACCGACCTGCAGGAAGTAGAAGAACGCCTGCGCGTTCTCCCGGTCGAGCTTGACGCATCCCGCGGACGGCGTGTCCTGCGCACCCTCGTGGAAGGCGATCCCGCCGTCGGCGAAGAACACCGAATACGGCATCTGCCGCAGGTACTCGCGGCTCGTGTACTCCTCGGCCTTCCACTGCACCGTGAACGTGCCGCGCGGGGTCGGGTCCGCCGCGTCGCCGTGCTGGATCGACACCGGGCCCCGGACGATCCTGCCGTTGTCGATCAGCCAGGCCTGCCGCTCGTCGAGCGCCACGCAGGCGCGCGCGGTGGCTGTGCAGGGCGTGCCGTGGACCAGCGGCGGCGGCGGGGGCGGCGCGGGGGCCGGAGCCGGCTCGGCGGGCGGAGGTGCCTGCTCCGGCGACGGGGCCGGGGCGGGAGCAGGAGGTGCGGCGGCGTTGAGCCGCGCGGGTGCGGCGGTGCGGTCCGCGTCGTCGACATCGTCGAGGTCCGCCCCGCGATCGCGCGCGGCGGTGCGGTCCGCGCCGCGGGAGGGCGCGGCGGTGCGCGTGTGCTCGACGGGACTCGCGGGCGCCGCCACCGGCGACTCCGCGGGAAGATCGGGCCCGACGAGCGGCGGGGCCGCCTGCGCGTACCCCAGACCCAACAGACCAGTGGCGACCACCGTCACCAGTGCGCCCACCGCAACCGCCACACCCGGTTGCCGCCGCGCGTGTCTTCCCATCTCGCCTCCTGAATTCCTGACCCGTCAACGATCAGTCGCCTCGGAGGTGACGGACCGTCATCCGGCGTGCACGCGGAGTTCCGCCCGGTGTGAGCATGATCACGAATCCGGCCGGGGTCGCCGTAAGCTGCGGCGCATGGTGGCGGGGGAAGTGCGCATGGGCACGGCGGCCGGGCGCTGGGTGCTCGCCACGACGGTGCTGGGCTCGGGGCTGGTGTTCATCGACGGCACCGTGGTGAACGTGGCGCTCGAGCGCATCGGCACCGAGCTCGACGCGGGGTTCACCGGCCTGCAGTGGACGGTGAACGCCTACACGCTCGCGCTCGCGTCGCTGATCCTGCTCGGCGGCTCGCTCGGCGACCACCTCGGCCGCAGGCGGGTGTTCGTCATCGGGGTCGCCTGGTTCGCGCTGGCCTCGCTCGCCTGCGGGCTCGCCCCCGACATCGGCACGCTCATCGCCGCGCGGGCGCTGCAGGGCGTGGGCGGCGCGCTGCTGACGCCGGGCAGCCTCGCGCTGATCTCGGCCTCGTTCCACGGGCCCGACCGGGCCGCCGCCGTGGGCGCGTGGTCCGGGCTGGGCGGGATCGCGGGCGCGGTGGCGCCGTTCCTCGGCGGCTGGCTCGTCGAGTGGAGCTGGCGGGCGGTCTTCCTGATCAACCTCCCGCTGGCCGCGCTGATCATCGCCATCGCGCTGCGCCACGTGCCGGAGAGCCGCGACACCGAGTCGGCACCCGGGCTCGACATGGCGGGCACCGTGCTGGCGGTGGTGGGGCTCGGGGCGCTGACCCACGGCCTCACCGGGCTCGGCGAGCGCGGCCCCGAGCCGGTCGCGCTGGTCGCCGTCGCCGCGGGCGCGCTCGCCCTGGCGGTGTTCGTGCTGGTCGAGCTGCGCTCACCGCACCCGCTGGTGCCGCCCGCCCTGTTCCGGGACCGGACGTTCAGCGCCGCCAACCTCGCCACCGTCCTCATCTACGGCGCGATGGGCGTGGTGTTCCTGCTGCTGGTGCTGCAGCTGCAGACCGTCGCCGGGTTCCCGCCGGTCGCGGCGGGCGCCGCGCTGCTCCCGGTCACCGCCCTCATGCTGGTGTTCTCCGCCCGGGCCGGCGCGTTGGCCGGGCGGATCGGGCCGCGGCTGCCGATGACGGTGGGCCCGCTGGTCGCCGCCGCGGGGCTGCTCCTGCTGCTGCGCGTGGGGGTGGGCGCGTCGTGGCTCGCCGACGTGCTGCCGGCGATGGTCGTGTTCGGGGCCGGGCTCACGCTCACCGTCGCCCCGCTCACCGCCACCGTTCTCGACTCCGCCCCCGACCGCTACGCGGGCGCCGCGTCCGGGGTGAACAACGCGGTGGCGAGGGCCGCGGGGCTGCTCGCCGTCGCCGTCGTGCCCGGGATCGCCGGCATCTCGGGCGGCGACTACACCGACCCCGTGGTGTTCGACGCAGGCTTCCGCACGGCGATCCTGATCGGCGCCGGCTGCATGGTCGCCGCCGCGCTCACCGCGTTCGCGTTGGTCCGCAGGCCGCCCGCAGCGGCGGAACCGGCGCCGGGCGGCCTGCGGGTGGAGGAGTGCCTGCACTGCCCGATGACGGGCCCGGCGCAGCACCCCTCCGACGCCCCGCGGTGACGAGGGTCAGGTCAGGTTCAGCGCCGCCGAGAGCTCGCGCAGCGCAGGCAGCGGGTCGCCGGCGGTGAGCACCTGCGCGCAGACGTGGTCGGCACCCGCGTCGAGGTGGGCCCTCAGCCGCGCGGCCACCGCCTCGACGTCCCCGTGGGCCACGAGCGCGTCGACGAGCGCGTCGCTGCCGCCGTTGTCGAGGTCGGCCTCGCTCCAGCCGAGCCGCTGCAGGTTCGACCGGTAGTTGACCAGGTGCAGGTAGGGCCGGTCGACGGCCGGGCGGGCGATCGACCTCGCCCGCTCGACGTCGGTGTCCAGCACCACCTTCTGCTCGGGGGCGAGCAGCACGCCGTCACCGACGATCTCGCGCGCCTGCCTCGTGTGCTCGGGCGTCGTCAGGTAGGGGTGGGCCCCCGCCGTGCGGTCGGCGGCCAGCCGCAGCGCCTTCGGCCCGAGCGCGGCGAGCACCCGGCCCGCGGTGGGCACGCCGGCGACGTCCAGCTCGTCGAGGTAGGCGACCATCGTCGCGTACGGGCTGCGGTACTCCTTCGTGGCCTCGGGGTGCCCGATCCCGACCCCGAGCAGGAACCGGTCGGGGTGCTTGGCGGCGATCCGGTGGTAGGACGCCGCCGCCTCCGCCGCGGGCGTCTTCCACATGTTCACGATCCCGGTGGCGACGGCGATCCGCTCCGTCGCGTCGAGCAGCTGTTCCGCCAGCGCGAGGTCCCCCGAGGGCGACCCGCCGATCCAGATGGCGCCGTAGCCGAGCTTCTCCGCCTCGGTCGCGAACTCGGGCGTCAGATCCGTGCAGCGTCGCCAGATCCCGTACCGTCCAACATCGACCGTCATGACCCCGACCAACACGGCCGGCGGCAGCGGCATTCCGCGGAACCGTCGGCTCCCCCGCATAAGGTCGGGCCGTGAGTCGTGAACCGCGCACACGGGTGCTCGTCCCGGCGGACCCCGCACGTCCCCGCGAGGCCCCGCCCGGCACCGAGGCGGTCGTCGTCGGCGGCGGGATCGCCGGGGTGAGCGCCGCGGTCGTGCTGGCCGAACGCGGGGTCTCCGTCACGCTGCTGGAGGCGGCGCCCACGCTCGGCGGCCGGCTCGGCGCCTGGCCGCACACGCTGCCCGACGGCACCGAGCAGGTGGTCGAGCACGGGTTCCACGCGTTCTTCCGCCACTACCACACCTGGCGGGCCGTGCTGCGGCGCATCGACCCTGAGCTGGGCTTCCTGCGCCCCGTACCCGGCTACCCGGTGATCTCCCGCGACTGGCCGGCCGAGGACCTCACCGACCTGCCCGCGGCGCCGCCGCTCAACCTCGTCGCGCTGTTCGCCCGCTCGCCCAGCCTCGGCCTGCGCGACCTGCTCGGGTCCCGCACCGCGCTCGCGGCGGAGCTTCTGGCCTACGACCGCCGCCGCACCACGGAGCGGTTCGACCACGTGCCCGCGGCCCGGTTCCTCGCCTCGCTCGGCCTGTCCGACCGCGCCCAGGCGATGCTGTTCGAGGCGTTCGCGCGCTCGTTCTTCGCCGATCCCGGCGCGCTGTCGGCGGCCGAGCTGATCGCGATGTTCCACTACTACTTCCTGGGCAACCCGCACGGCATCGGCTTCGACGCGCCCGACACCGACCACCGCAGCGCGATCTGGGAGCCGCTCGCCGCCCACCTCGAGAAGCTGGGGGCGCAGGTGCGCACGGCCACCCCGGCCCGCGCGATCGCGCCCGCCGCGGGGCACGGCTGGCGGGTCGAGCTCGACGACGACGCCCTCCACACCCACCACCTCGTGCTCGCCACCGACCCGCCCGCCCTGCGGGCGCTGCTCGCCGCGTCGCCCGAGGCGGCGGCCGCGGTGCCGCGGCTGGCGGCCAAGGCCTCCGCCATCCCGGTGGCGCCGCCGTTCGCCGTCACCCGGCTGTGGCTCGACCGCGACGTCCGCGCCGACCGCGCCACGTTCAGCGCCGTGAGCCGCGAGCGCACCCTCGACTCGATCACGGTCTACTCCCGGCTCGAGGAGCCGTCGCTGCGCTGGGCGGCGCGCACGGGCGGCTCGGTCGTCGAGCTGCACTCCTACGCCTGCACCGCCCCCGACGCCGCCACCGCCGCCGCGCGCATGCGCGAGGAGCTCGCCGCGCTGTGGCCCGAGACGGCCGCCGCCCGCGTGGTGCACGAGGTGGCGCGGATGGAGGCCACGGCGCCGACGTTCCCGCCCGGGGGCGCGGCGGCCCGGCTCACCGTCACCGGCGAGGGGCGCGGCGTGCGGGTGGCGGGCGACCACGTCGACACCGGATTCCTCACCGGCCTCATGGAACGCGCCGCGGTGTCCGGGGTGCTCGCGGCCAACGACGTGCTCGCGGAGGTCGGGGCGGGCCCCGAGGAGATCCGCGGCGGCCCGCAGCGGGGCCTGCTGGCCGGGCTGCTGCCGCGGTCGCGGTGAGGGTCGCGTTCACCCCCGGACCGCGCGAGGGCCCGCCGCGGATCCAGCGGCTGCACTCCGACGGCAGCCCGGCGGCACCGCCCGAGACGCTGCCCGACCTCGACGCGGTCGCCGCCGTGGAGAAGGCCGAGGCGCCGCGGTGGGTGTTCGCGCGGGCCCGCAGCTACCGCCGGCTGCTCGCCGCGGGCGTCGAGGTCGGCCGCGCGCACGACGTCGAGCTGGTCGAGGGCCTGCTCGTCGCCGCGGACGGGAGGTTCGGCGAGCCGCACGGCCTCGCCGCCGCCGTCGCCCGCCTCCAGGGACGCACCCCCGAGCCCGACCCGCCCGCCGCCGACGACGGCCCGCCCGCGCTGTTCGACGCCGCCCCGCCCGGCGACGAGCTCGCCGACGTCGTGGCGGTGCACGCGGCCCAGCAGCGGGCGCTCGCGGCGGCCGGGCCACGCATGCGGTTGCTCGCTGCGGCCGAGTCGGCCGGGATGCTGGTGGCCGAGGAGATGACGGCGACCGGCCTGCCCTGGCGCGCCGACGTGCACGACCACCTCCTCGTCGAGCTGCTCGGGCCGCGCCCGCCGCTCGGCGGTCGGCCGCCCAGGCTCGCGGCGCTGGCCGAGGAGGTCGCCGCCGCGTTCGGGCGCCCGGTCAACCCCGACTCCCCCGCCGAGCTGCTGCGCGCTTTCGCCCGCGCCGGACACGAGCTCACCAGCACACGTTCCTGGGAGCTCGAGCGGGTCGACCACCCGGCGGTCGCCCCGCTGCTGGAGTACAAGGAGCTCGCCCGGCTGCACTCCGCCCACGGTTGGGCGTGGCTGCGCACCTGGGTGCGCGACGGCCGGTTCCGCCCCGAGTACGTGGTGGGCGGGGTCGTGTCCGGGCGGTGGGCCACCCGCGGTGGTGGCGCGCTGCAGATCCCGAAGGCGGTGCGGGCCGCGGTGCGCGCCGACCCCGGGTGGCGGCTCGTGGTCGCCGACGCCGCCCAGCTGGAGCCGCGCGTGCTGGCGGCACTCTCGGGCGACCACGCCCTCGCCCCCGGCGAGGAGGACCTCTACACCGCCCTCGCGGCCCGCGAGTTCGACGGCGACCGGGCGAAGGCCAAGCTCGCGCTGCTCTCGGCGATGTACGGCCAGACCTCCGGCGGTGCCGCCGTCCTGCTGGCCACGCTGCGCCGTCGGTATCCCGCGGCGATGGCGTTCGTCGAGGACGCCGCGCGGGCCGGTGAGGAGGGCCGCCTGGTGCGCTCGCACCTGGGCCGCACCTGCCCACCCGCGCGTCCGGGCGACGAGCGGCCCGCCGCTGCGCGGGCCAGGGGGCGGTTCACCCGCAACTTCGTGGTGCAGGCCACGGCGGCCGAGTGGGCGCTGGTGATGCTCGCCGAGCTGCGCGGGCTGCTGCGCGCGGCGGGCAGCCCGGCCCGCATCGTGTTCTTCCAGCACGACGAGGTGGTGCTGCACGCACCCGCGGAGGTGGCCGACGAGGCCGCGGCGGCCGTCCACGCGGCCGCCGCCACCGCGGGCAGGCGCCTGTTCGGCAACACCCCCGTGCGCTTCCCGATGCAGGTCCGCGTGGTCGAGGGCTACGACCAGCGCCAGCCGGGCAGCCACCGGTAGGCGTCGGTCCCCGCGCCCGCGACGCCGTCGACCGTCCGCCCCGAGGCGATCCAGCGGCCGATGAGCGGCGCGAACGCGCGCAGATCGGGTTCGATCAGTACTCGTCGTGGAGGCGCCACCAGTCGTACGGGGCGCTCTGCGGCCGGCCGGGCGGGGTGTCCTCCCAGGTCTCCTGGCGGCCGAGCGGGGTGCGGTCGAGGATCGACCACACCGTGCCGACCGCCTCGACGCCCCGGCCGTTGGTGAAGTAGGTGCGGAAGACGCGGTCGCCGTGGCGCAGGAACACGCTGAGCCCGAAGCCCTCGGCGGTGCCGCAGTCGGCGGCGAAGTCGGTGCCCGCGCAGGAGTAGAACGGCACCTGCCAGCCCATGCGTTCGCGCAGCGCGGCCAGGTCCTCGTACCGGGCGAGCGACACGTTGGCCACCGTGGTGTCGCGGGCGTGGATGTGGGCGAGCTCGCTGATCTGGTCGGTGAACATGCAGCAGCCCTCGCACCACGGCGGCCCGGACATGAACTGGTAGACCACCAGCTGCAGGCGGCCCTCGAACAGGTCGAGCAGGGTCGCGGGCCCGTTGGCGCCCCGGAAGGTGTAGGAGCCGAACTCCACCATCGGCATCCGGCGCCGCCGGGCCGCGAGCTCGTCGCCCGCGCGCATGTGCGCCTTCTCGGCGGCGCGCAGCTCGGCGGCCGCCGCCTCCCACTCCTCCGCGGTGACGATCGGAGGCAGCGCCTGCACCGGGAGCTCGGTGCGGGTCGGGGTGCTCATGATCCGGTTCCCTCCTCGGTGGTGTGCCCGGCGAGGTGCTCGGAGAGGCGCTCGAGCGCGCTCTCCCAGCCGTCCTGGACGTTCTCCCAGGTCTCCTGGGTGGTGAAGCCGGATTGGTGGAAGGTCATCGCGGTCCGCCCGTCGCCGAGGTCGGCGAGCTCGACGGTGATCACCGACTCCGCGTCCCCGCCGGGCTCGCGCCAGGTGAACACGAGCCGCTCCGGTGGGCGGACCTCCAGGTAGAACCCGCCGGTCGGGAACTCCTGGCCGGTGGCGTCGAGGATCATCGTGGCCCGCCACGCGCCGCCGGGGCGGACGTCCGCGCTGATCGACTCCAGCGGCGTCGAGCAGCCGCGCGGCCCGTACCAGCGGGTGAGGTGGCGCGGGTCGGTCCAGGCCCGGAAGACGAGCTCGCGCGGCGCGGCGAACTCCCGGGTGATCGTGAACTCCCGGGTCGTGCTCACGCCCGGCCTCCCTCCTGCATCTCCCGCAGGTGCTCGTCGAGGCGGTCGAAGCTCTCCTCCCAGAACCGCCGGTAGGCCAGCACCCACTCGGCGACGTCCGCGAGCGGGGCGGCCACCAGCCGGCAGGGCCGCTGCTGCGCGTTGCGCCCGCGGCTGATCAGCCCGGCGCGCTCGAGGACCTTCAGGTGCTTCGACACCGCGGGAAGGCTCATCGCGAACGGCTCGGCCAGCTCGGTGACCGTGGCCTCGCCGTCGGCCAGCCGCGCCAGGATCGCGCGCCGGGTCGGGTCGGCGAGCGCCGCGAACACGGCGTCCAGCTTCTCCACGTACCAAACCTCTCGGTTAATTAACCTTGAGGTTGAGAATAGGAGCCGCGTCAACCCCCGTCGAGGGGGTGCGGTGGGAACGCGACCCGTCAGGCGGTGGCCCGGGACGACGCGTCGCCGAGCGCGTCGACGACGATCTCGCCGATCTCCCGCATGCCGAGCGCATTGGGGTGCACCGGGGCCGCCGGGGCGGTCGGCACGATGCCCTCCACCCACTTCCTGCCCGGCGGCTGGCAGACGTCGTGGCCGATCGACGGTGTGTAGGTGTCGACGTACCGCACGCCGGCCCGGTCCGCGACGTCGGCCAGCATCGCGTTGAGCTCCTTCTCGACTCCGCGCAGGTACTCGACGTCGCCGGGGCTGAACGGCACCACGGGGAAGCAGCCCGGTCCCTCGTCGGGCAGGATCGCCGGGTAGCCGACGAGCAGCACGCGCGCGTCCGGGGACCGGTCCTGGATCGCCTCCAGCACGCGGGCCACCTTCGGGGCGGCCTCGTCGATCCGCTCGGCGAGGCCGTCGGTGCCGCCCGCGGTGTAGTGGTCCTTGCACGCGCTGCCGGTGGGCCGCTGCGGCGAACGCTGCGCGCACTCGGTGACGATGTCGGCGAAGCCGATGTCGTTGCCGCCGATCGAGATCGTCACGAGCTGCGTGTCGGGCGACAGCGCCTCGAGCTGCGGCGGGTTCTCCCCCAGCGGCACGCTCTGCGGGCCGGTGATGTGGTCGGTCCTCGCCCCGCTGCAGCTGGCGTCGCGGAACTCGGCGACGCCCAGCTTCCGCGCCACCACCGACGGGTAGTTCTGGTTCGACCGCAGGCACCCGGCCGGCTCGCCGGTCGTGACCGGCACGAGCGGGCCGGCGGCGTAGGAGTCGCCGAGCGCGACGTAGCGCTGCACGGACGCCTGGCCGGGCTCCGCGGCGGCGGTTGCGGCCGTCGCGAACGGCACGACGGCGGCGAGCACGAGCGGGGCGACCCATCGGACCGGGGAGCGGCGCACACCGGATCAACGACGCGGTGATCGACCCGTTACTGCCGGGTTCGCGGTTCACCCGAGCCGGGCGGCCCGCTCCTCCCGGTCCCGCCGCTCCGGTTCGCCGGCCGTCCCGCGGGCGGCCTCGCGGTAGGCCGCCCGCGGCGCGGCCCGTTCCCCCGCCATCTCCGGCAGGTGGGCGCGTACGGCCGCCACCCGGTGGTGGCCGGCGAGCGGGCCGCCCTCCAGCGTCGCGAGCAGGTCGAGGCCCGCCGCCGCGCCGTCGACCACGGCGACCGCGACGGCCCGGTTCAGCGTGACGACCGGCCCCGGCGCCACCACCGACTGCACCCGGTACGGCTGCGCGATCTGTGCTCGGTGGGTGTCCCCGGCCCGCTCGGCCTCGCCGTGCACCGCGGCGATGGCCGCCTGCAGCTGGTAGGGCCCGATCGGGGCGCGCGCCGTCGTCCGCTCGATCAGCGCGATGCCCTCGGCGAGCAGGCAGCGGTCCCAGCGGCTGCGGTCCTGCTCGGCGAGCGGCACCCGGTCGCCGTCGGGTGGGTGCGGGCGGGCCTGCACGCCTCGGTGATGAGCATCAGGGCGAGACGCCGCGACCTCGGGGCCCGACCTGCACCGGCCCGACCTCACCCGGGAGGCGCTGCGGCTGGTCCGCGGCCTGCACGGGCTTCTGCCCGACGACGGCGAGGTGGCGGGGCTGCTCGACAGGGGGAGAGCACGCGCAGCACCGCGGCGAGGCGGGCCGGCCGCTCGGCCTCGTCCGGCGTCGCGAAGGCGGCTCCCGCGTCCGTGCGCTTCGCGCGGCTGATGCGCTGGGCGATCGTGGCCTCGGGCACGAGGAACGCGATCTCGGCGGTGGTGGGCCCGCCGACCGCGCGCAGGGTGAGCGCCACCTGCGAGGGGTCGAGGCCGGGTGGCAGCGCAGGAACGGCAGCGTGAGCGTGTCGTCGGACGCGGGCGGCTCGACCGGCGCGGCCGCGCCGCGGCGCTCGAGCAGGGCCGACGTCGCCTCGCGGCGCCACCGCGCACGCTCGGCACGCCAGTGGTCGGCCGGCCGCCGCGAAGCGACGGTGAGCAGCCGGGCCCGCGGGTTGTCCGGCCCGCCCTCGGCCGGCCACCGGGCGGAGGCGGCGAGCGGCGCCTCCTGCACCGCGTCCTCGCGCGCCTCGAACCGCCCGTGCCGGCGCACCAGCACGGCGAGCACCTGCGGGGCGAGCGGGCGCAGCACGTCCGCGAGCGCCGCGCGGACCACGGTCGCCGACCCTAGGAAGCGGTGAGCGCGTAACTCAGGGCGACGTGGGCCAGCGCGGACAGCGTCGCCGTCCCCCGCCCGAGCCCCAGGTCGACAGCGGCGTCGAACACGGATTGGCGCCGCGCCGCCGCGTGCACCGCGGCATCCAGGAACCGGGGGCGGCGCAGCAGCCGGGCCAGCACGGCGCCGTGCGCGTGGTGGCGCTCGAACGTGCGGCGCATCGCGGCCCGGTGCGCCGCACCCGCGGCCGCGCCGAGCAGCGCCGCCCGCCCGGCCAGCGCGCCGGAGGCGAGCGCGTCGAAGATGCCCTCCCCGGTCAGGGGGTTGACCAGCGCCGCGGCGTCGCCGGCGAGCAGCACGCGGCCGTCGGGGTGGTAGCGGGGCGCGGTGGACAGCGGCAGGTGGTGGCCCCGGACCGACGCCGGGTCGGGCTCGTGGCCCGGCAGGAGCGCCCGCAGAGCGGCCACGAGCTCGGCGCGCGAACCGCTGCCGCGCTTGTCGAACACCCCGAACCCGACGTTGGCCCCGCCGCCGGGCAGCGGGAACGACCAGGCGTAGGCCGGGTAGGGGCCGCGGGCGAACTCGATGACGAGCGCGTCCGGGTCCACCGCCGTGCGGGCGTAGCCGCGCACCGCCACCGCGACGGCCGACGGCGGGGCGACCGGGGCGCCGATCGCCCGGCGGACGGTCGAGTTCGCGCCGTCGGCGCCGATCACGACGCGGGCGGCGAGCGCGCCGTCGATCACGACCCGGTCGGCCCGCACGTCGAGGCGCCGGACGCGGTGGCGCACCAGGCGGGCGCCCCGCGCCACGGCGGCGGCCACGAGCTCGGCGTCGAAGACGATGCGCGGCACCACGCGGTTGGGGCGGGCACAGGTGCGTTCGACGACCCTCCCGCCGGGGCTGCGCAGCCGCATCCGCGGCACCGGCGGGCCGAGCCGGGACACCCCCGGCACGCCGAGCGCCTCGACGAGGTCGAGGGCGTGAGCGGCGATCCCGTCGCCGCAGGTCTTCTCGCGCGGGAACTCCGCGGCGTCGACCAGCAGCACGCGGACGTCGGGGCGCAGCTGCAGCGCCCGCAGCGCCGCGGCGCACCCGGCTGGTCCCGCGCCCACCACCGCCACGTCGACCTCGTCGTCCACTCCTGCCGTTGTACTCGCCCGACCGGCCGGGCGGGCGCACCGGGTCGGCTACCGTCGGCCCGTGACGCAGGAGCAGCGCAGGGGCCGCCGGATCGCGATGACCCCCGAGGAGGTCGACGCCTTCCTGGCCGAGGAACGCACCTGTCGGGTCGCCACGGCGGGTCCGGGCGGCCCGCACGTCACGCCCCTCTGGTACGCCTGGCACGGCGGTGCCCTGTGGCTGACGTCGGTGGTGCGCAGCCAGCGGTGGGCCGACCTGCAACGCGACCCCCGCGTCGCCGTCGTCGTCGACGCGGGCACCGCCTACGGGGAGCTGCGCGGCGTCGAGCTGCGCGGACGCGTCGAGGTCGTCGGGGAGGTGCCCCGCACCGGTGAACCGGTGCCGGAGCTGGAGGGCCCCGAGCGCCTCTTCGCCCAGCGCTACCTGGGCGGCGGGCCGTTCGCCCACGACGGCCGCCACGCCTGGCTCCGCCTGGTCCCGGACAAGATCACGAGCTGGGACTTCCGCAAGCTCGGCCGCTGACCCCCCGTCACCGGACGGGGCCGCGGAGCGGCTCGACGGCGCCCCCCACCGGGATCTGCGGGTGCCGGGCGTTGCTCACGACCACCAGCTCGTACGGCGCGCTCTGCCCGGGGCGCCACTGGCCGCCCACGAGCGGGATCGTCGCGACCCCCCGCGCCGGACCCGCGGCGAAGTCGAGCGGGCCGACGACCGTGTCGAGCCGCAGGGCGGCGAGCGCATCTGCGATCCCCCTGCGGTCCTCGACGGACCCGGCCGCCACCAGCGCCGCCACCGCGACCTCGAACAGCGCGTGCGCGAACCCGATCGGCTGCGCCCACGCCGCGCCCGTCGCGGCCGTGAACGCGGCGGCCAGGTCGGCCGCGCTCTGCCCGGTGAGCGACGAGGTGAACGGGTGGTTCGGCGACCAGCCCACCTCCGTGGCGAGGTTCACCGCCGACGGGCCGATCTCGGCGACCGTGGCCGGGACGTGGATGCCCTTGCCGATCGTCGCGATCTTCGGCCGGTAGCCCTGCTCGACGGCCTGCCGCCAGAACGCGGTGAAGTCGGCCGGGCCGCACGCGCCGAGCAGCACCTCGGCCCCCGCGTCGCGGAACTCGCGGATCTGCGGCGTGAAGTCCCGGGTACCGCGCACGTAGTTGCCGGGGCCGACGAGCGTGTAGCCGCGCTGCGCGATGGCGGCCGGCAGGCCGGCCTCCGGGTTGCCCCAGGTCAGGCCGTCGGTGTCGTTCGCCCAGAGCGCGCCCACGGTCCGGTTGGTGGCGATCTGGTCCCACATGTCGGCGTAGACGGCCTGGACGTCCTCGAGGCCCCACCCGAACAGGTACGTCCACGCGAACCCCGCGTCGGGCCGCCCGCCGCGCCCGTAGATCCACGACTGCCACGGGATCGCGGTCGCCACGCACGGCACGCCCGCCGCCTCGCACTGGTCGGCGACCGCGTTCGCGGTGTCGGACGTCCCCGACACCAGCATCAGGTGGACCCCGTCGGCGAGGACGAGGCCGGTGGCGACGTCGGCGGCCCGGTTCGCGTCGGACTGGCTGTCGCGGGTGACGATCTCGACCCGGTGCGGCCGGCCGCCCACCTCGATCGGATTGGCGGCGAAGTGCTCCGCGAGCGCCCCGACGACGAACCGGTCGGCTGCCCCGAACGCGGCCAGGGGGCCGGTCTCGGGGCTCACGTAGCCGATCCTGACCACGTCGGCGGGGGCCCCGGCGACGGGCGCCGCCGACCGAGGCTCGCCGGCGCAGGCCGCACCCAGCACGCCGAGCCCGGCCGCGCCGACGGTCCGGAGGAACTGCCGACGGGTCGACCGCGAGACGCTGGTTGTGCCGTCCTGCATACCGTCCTCGTGATCGCCGTGCGGGGTGGTGTCCGGTCGTCGCGGTCGTTGACCGGAGCGAAGCATCACGGGCAGACATCTGACGTGTCAAACTCGAGAGAGGTGGGACACGCGGGATGCCGCGACCACGGGACGGTCCACCGGCGGTGCCCATACCATGACGCAGCGCAGCGGGCGGACCACCCGTTCAGCGCATCGTGGCGTCCACCTGCCGACAACTATGGGTGACCCTGGCTACACTGCGCATGCAGGTGATCATGGTGCCCCGGGCGGCCAGGGCGGGCCGCCTCGCTCCCCAGCGCCCGAGTGGAGAGAGACCGACGTGACAACGGACGACCGGCCGGCCGCCCGCCGGCGGTCCGCGTGGCCGTCTCCGCGCCACTGGAGCGTACGGGTCAAGTTCGCCGTCGTGGTCGTCGTACCGCTCGTGCTCGCCGTCGCGCTCGGCACGATGCGGATCCTCGACCAGGTCACCGAGGCCGAGGAACGCGACCTCGTCTCCCGGTTCGTCGCCACCCAGGGCATGGTCACGTCCCTCGTCGTCGACGTGCAGCGCGAGCGGTACCGCGCCACCGAGTTCGTCGCCGAGGGCCGGGTCGACGAGCGCGCGCTCGAGGGCGTGATCGGCGCGGTCGACCAGCGCGCGGCGCGCAGCCGCGACGCCGTGGCGCGGCTGGCCGAGGACGTGCCCGCGCTCGTGCTCGTCCAGCAGCAGGCCGAGCAGGCCATCTCCCGGCTCCCACCCCTGCGTGAGGTGGTCACGCGGTCCAACGCGCCCCCCGAGGCCGTCCTCACCCGCTACTCCGAGCTCATCGAGCAGCTGGTGCAGCTCGACACCGCGCTGCTGCGCAACATCAACACCTCCGAGGTCACCGGCCTCGCCAACGCCCTCGCCGGGCTCGGCGCTGCGCGCAACGAGGCGACCCTGCAGCAGGCCCAGATGGCTGTCTCGGTCCGCACCGGCCTGACCCCGACCCTCGCCACGGATCTGCAGTTCACCAACGCGCGCCTGGAGAGCGCGCTGGCCGACTTCCGGGTGTCGCTCAACGCCCCCCAGCGCGTGCGCTACGCCGGGCTGATCCCGGGCTCGGGCAACACCGCCCGCAACGGCCTCGTCCAGTCCGTGCTGGCCGGCGCGCCCCCCGAGGGCGACGGCGTGGCGACCGTCGCGGATGTCTACAGCCGCTTCCTCGGCGAGCTCGACGCCGCCGCCGAGGGGCTGCGCGCCGAGCTGCGCACCGCCGTCGCCGAACGACGCCAGAGCGCGCTCGTCGAGGCGTGGGCCAACGGCGCCGTCCTGCTGCTCGCGATCGTCCTCGCCGGCGTGATCGTCGGCCTCGTCGCCCGCGGGATGATCGCCTCGCTGCGCACGCTGCGCCGCGCCGCCATCACCGTGGCCCAGGACCGGCTACCCGAAGCCGTGCGGCGGATGCGCGAGGGCACCGCTCCGAACATCAACATAGCCACGGTGCCCGTCACCACCCGCGAGGAGGTCGGCGAGGTCGCCCGCGCGTTCGACGCGGTGCACGAGCAGGCCGTGCGGCTCGCCGCCGAGCAGGCCACGCTGCAGAACAACATCAACGCGATGTACGTCAACCTCTCCCGGCGCAGCCAGGCGCTGGTCGACCGGCAGCTCGTGCTCATCGAGCAGCTGGAGGAGGGGGAGGTCGACCCCGAGCAGCTGTCGGACCTGTTCCGGCTCGACCACCTCGCCACGCGGATGCGCCGCAACTGCGAGAACCTGCTCGTCCTGGCGGGCGCCGACATCCCGCGGCCCGCGGCGGAACCCGTCCCCGTACTGGACGTGCTGCGCGCGGCGGTGTCGGAGATCGAGCACTACCAGCGGGTGGTCGTGCAGAACCCGCCGGACGCCACGTTCTCCGAGACCGCGGCCAACGACATCCAGCACCTGCTCGCCGAGCTGCTCGACAACGCCACCAACTTCTCGCCGTCCGACAGCCAGGTGGTGATGAGCTGCAGCCAGGCCCGGGACGGCTCGATCCTGGTGGAGATCTTCGACGAGGGCATCGGGCTCTCCCCGAGCGAGCTCAGCACCTTGAACGAGCGGCTGCGCAACCCGACCGAGTCCACCGCGTCGGTGGCGGCGTCGCGGCGCATGGGCCTGTTCGTGGTGGGGCGGCTCGCCAACCGGCACGGTATCTCGGTGGGGCTGTTCACCGACTCGATGGGCCCGTCGTCGGGCACCACCAACCGCGGCGTCACCGCCCGGGTGACGATCCCCGCCGAGCTGGTGGGCGAGCGCGTGGACGAGCCGGACCAGATCGTGTGGTCCCGCCTCGACGCCGACTCCTCCCCCGCCGTGCCCGACCGCATCGTGCTGCCGCCCGGCCCGGCCCACCGCGCGGCGGGCGGCACCCCCGAGCCGGCGGGCGCCGCGGCGGGCTCGGACGGCGCGTCGCTGCCGTCGGGCCGGTCCCGGCCGGACCGGGACCCCACCAGCGGTGAGACCACGCTGCAGCTGCCGGTGGTGCGCGCCGAGGAGCCCGAGCCCGCGGCCGAACCCGAGCCGGCGCCGCAGCCCGCCGCGGACGTGCGCCCGGAGCCGATCAACCTGTTCGAGCCGGTCGTCCCGCCGCCCTCGCTACCCGACCCGACCGAGCCGCGCCCGGCCGACCCGCTCGCGGCCGACCCCGACGACCTGGAGGCCACCCCGATCTTCGCCGAGGTCACGTCGGGCTGGTTCCACGCGCCGGTGCGGTCCCCCCGGGGCGAGCCGGTGGCCGCGGGGGTCGGAGCGGGGCAGGCGGACCCGTCGGCGTTCGTCACCCGCGCCGACGCGGTGTGGCAGGCGGCCGCCCGGGCGACCGAGGGCCAGACCGCCGGCTTCACCCGCGCCGGCCTGCCGAAGCGGGTGCCGCGCGGGCGCCTGATGCCCGGCAGCGCGATGCCGGGCGAGCCGCCGCCGTCGATCTCGGGGCGCGACCCCGAGGCCGTCCGCGGGCGGCTCAGCACCTTCCAGCGCGGCGTCCGCCACGGCAGGCACCAGCGGGCGGCGGAGGAGGGCCGCTCCGACCGCTCCGACCGGTCCGACGGCTAGCTAGCCGGTGATCAGGGGCCACAGCCCGTCCGGGCCGGCGGCGAGGACGGTGGCGCCCAGCTCGCGGTTCCAGTCGGCGTCCGAACCGTCCTCGTCGCGCCACGCCCAGAGCCGGGTGGTCCACAGGCGCAGGTCGTGCTCGCGGGTGAAGCCGATCGCCCCGTGCACCTGGTGCGCGATCCGGGCCACGGCGCCCGCGGCCTCCCCGGTGCGCGACTTGGCCGCGGCCACGGCGAACCGCGTGGACGGGGCCGCGAAACCGGTGTCGGCGGCCGCCCGGGCCGCGGCCGACGCGGCAGCGGACGCCGCCGCCACCTCGCCCGCCGCCAGCGCCAGCTGCTGCTGCACGGCCTGGAACTTCGCGATCGGGCGGCCGAACTGCACCCGCTCCCCCGCGTAGCGCACGCTCGCCGACAGCGCGGCACGCGCGGCTCCGGCGAGCAGCTGGGCCCGGCCCAGCGCGGCCCGCAGCCGCAGCTCGGCGGCGGCGCCCTCGGGGGCGGGGGCGACGGCGGCGGCCGGGCCGTCCACCGACACGGTGTCGCGGGGCTCCTCCGCGACGTTCGTCCCCTCGGTGACCTCGACGGCGCCCGGGTCGAGCAGCACCACGTGGGCGTCGGTCAGGACGACGACGCCCGCGGCGGCCCGCGCCCACGGCACCCGGCGCAGCTGCCCGCGGACGGTCGTGCCGTCCACCTCGAGGGATCCGGCGGCGGCGGTGAGCGGGCCGTCCGGCAGCGGCACCCCCGCGGCGTGCAGCAGCCAGCCGCCCACCAGGTCGGTCTCCACCAGCGGCACGCGGGCGGCGTGCGCCCCCGCCGCCGCGAGGACCACCGCGGAGTCCTCGAGGGTGCCCTCGCTGCCGCCCGCCGCCGCGGGCAGGGTGAGCCGGGCGAGCCCGGTCTCCTCGAGCGTGCGCCACAGGGCGGCGTCGAACCCGGTGTCGCCGGACGCGGCGTCGCCGAAGATCGACTCGGCGAGCTCCTGCAGCTCCGCGTTCACAGACGTCGTCATCCCCGCTCCCGTCATCCCCGCTCCCGTCATCGCAGCCCCAGCCCTCTCGCGACGATCCCGCGCAGCACCTCGTTGGTGCCGCCGCGCAGCGTGAAGCCGGGCGCGTGCAACACCGCGTCGGCGAGCAGGCGGGCGAACCCGGACTCCGCGCCCGGGTCCGGCGGGATGGAGACGAGCAGGCGCGCCACGTCGATCACCTCGTTCTCGTACCGGGTGCCGAGCTCCTTCACCACGGCCGCGGCCAGCTCCGGGGCCTCCCCCGACTCCAGCGCGCCGGCCACGGCGAGAGACATCCGGCGCAGCGTCCACAGCCGCGCCACGAGCCCGCCGACCTCGCGCTCGGCGCCCGAGGTGCCCGCCAGCTCCCCGACGAGCGCCACGAGCAGCGGGAACGTCGAGAGGAACCGCTCGGGGCCGCTGCGCTCGAACGCCAGCTCGCTGGTGACCTGCTTCCAGCCGGCGCCGATCTCGCCGAGCACCATGTCGTCGGGCACGAACACCCGGTCGAAGACGACCTCGTTGAAGTGGTGGGCGCCGGTGAGCAGCGGGATCGGGCGGATCTGCACGCCGGGCGAGTCGAGCAGCACGATGAACTGGGAGAGCCCGGCGTGGCGGTTCTTCTCGTCGCGCGGCGAGGTGCGGGCGAGCGCGAAGAACGCGTGCGCCCGGTGCGCACCCGACGTCCACACCTTCGTCCCGGTGAGCTCCCAGCCGCCGTCGACCCGTTCGGCCTTGGTCCGCACGCCGGCGAGGTCGGAGCCCGCGTCCGGCTCGCTCATACCGATGCCGAAGTACACCTCGCCCTTGGCGATGCCCGGCAGGAAGCGCTGCCGCTGCTCCTCGGTGCCGAACCGCAGCAGCGTCGGCCCGATCTGCCGGTCGGCGATCCAGTGCGCGGCCACGGGCGCGCCCGCGGCCAGCAGTTCCTCGGTGACGACGTAGCGGTCCAGCGCCGACGCACCGTGCCCGCCGTACTCCTTCGGGATCGTCATGCCGAGCCAGCCGCGCCGGCCCAGCTCCCGGGAGAAGCGTTCGTCCCAGCCCGAGAGCCAGACGTCCGGGCGGGGTGTCCACCGCCCGGCCGCCCGTTCCTCGCCGAGGAACGCCCGCACGTCGGCGCGGAGCGCGGCGGTCCGCGCGGGCAGCTCGGTGGGTGGTGGCACGAGTTCGGGTAGGCGATGCACCGTCGCAGTCACGCGCCCATCCTGAGCCATCCGTCACCGGCGCACCGACGTGGCGCGCCCCACAGGGGTGCCACGGCTGCGTGACCTGCGCCGGGGTGGCAGCATCGCGGCATGACCAACGCCGGGACGAACACCGCTGCCCCCAGCCCCAACGACGAGGCCCGGGTGGTCGACGCCGTTCCCACCGACCTGTTCATCGGCGGTACGTGGCGGCCGGCCGCGGGCGGTCGCACCTTCGTCGTCGACGACCCGGCCACCGGCAAGGCGCTGACCGAGGTCGCCGACGCGAGCCCGGAGGACGGGATGGCGGCGCTGGCCGCCGCCGTCGAGGCGCAACGCTCGTTCGCCGCGATGCCGCCGCGCGACCGCGGTGAGATCCTCCGGCGGGCGTTCGAGCTGATGATGCAACGGATCGACGACCTCGCGCTGCTGATGACGCTGGAGATGGGCAAGCCGCTGGCCGAGAGCCGCGGCGAGGTCACCTACGCGGCCGAGTTCTTCCGGTGGTTCGCCGAGGAGGCGGTCCGCATCGACGGCGGATACGCCGTGGCCCCCAACGGGGCGAGCCGGTTCCTCGTGCACAAGCAGCCGGTCGGGGTGTCGCTGCTGATCACGCCGTGGAACTTCCCGCTGGCGATGGGCACCCGCAAGATCGGGCCCGCGGTCGCGGCGGGCTGCGCGATGGTGATGAAGCCGGCGCCGCAGACCCCGCTGTCGATGCACGCGCTCGCCGCGATCCTCACCGAGGCCGGCCTGCCCGACGGCGTGCTCAACCTCGTCACCACCACGGACGCGGGTGGGGTGATGGAGCCGCTGATCCGCGACGGCCGCGCCCGCAAGCTGTCGTTCACCGGCTCCACCGCGGTCGGCAAGAAGCTGCTGGAGCAGTGCGCGGAGAAGGTGCTGCGCACCTCGATGGAGCTCGGCGGCAACGCGCCGTTCCTCGTCTTCGACGACGCCGACCTGGACAAGGCGGTCGACGGCGCGATGCTCGCGAAGATGCGCAACATGGGCGAGGCGTGCACGGCGGCCAACCGGTTCCTCGTCCAGCGCGGCGTCGCCGAGGAGTTCTCCCGCCGCCTCGCCGAGCGGATGGGCTCCCTCGTCGTCGGGCGCGGCACGGAGGAGGGCGTGCAGGTGGGGCCGCTGGTCGACGCCCGCGGCCGGGACAAGGTCGTCGACCTCGTCCGCGACGCGGTCGACCGGGGTGCCCGGGTGCAGGTCGGCGGCGAGCCGGGCGACGGGCCCGGCTACTTCTACCGGCCCACCGTGCTGTCCGACGTGCCGATGAACGCCCGCCTCACGTCCGAGGAGATCTTCGGCCCGGTCGCCCCGGTGATCGTGTTCGACGACGAGGAGCAGGCCCTCACCGCGGCGAACAGCACCGACTACGGCCTGGTCAGCTACCTGTTCACGGAGAACATCAACCGGGCGCTGCGCGTGTCGGAACGTCTGGAGTCCGGGATGGTCGGGCTGAACACCGGGCTGGTGTCCAACCCGGCCGCGCCGTTCGGCGGCATCAAGGAGTCCGGCCTCGGCCGCGAGGGCGGCACCGTGGGCATCGAGGAGTTCCTCGAGACCAAGTACGTGGCCATCGGCTTCGGCGGCTGACGTTCCCGTCCGTTCGGCCGGTCAGCCGCCCTGGCCGGCCGGCGGGGCCTGGGCGCCGCCGCGCGGCGCGGGCGCGTTCCCGCCCGGCCCCGGCCCGCCCCGGTCGGCGGGCGCGTCCGGGTCGTCCGCCCCCGCCGGCGGGGGGTTCGCGTCGCCGGCCCCGCCTGCCGGCGGGTTCGCGTCGTCGGCGGGCGGGTTGGCGTCTCCCGGCCCCGGCGGGGGGTTCTGCTCGGCCCCGGCGGGCGGCGCGTTCGGGTCGGCCGGCGGGGCGTTCGGGTCCGCCGGGGCGCCTGGTTGGTCGGGCTGGCTGTCCGGGTCCGCCACGGCCTGGTCGGTGTTGTCGTCCTCGCCGATGACGGTCACGAACGTCTCCGGGTCGGTGCGGGTGAGGACCGCTTGGAAGAACGCGGCCCCGCCCTGCATCGCCACCAGCCCGACCAGCGCGACGAACGAGACCGCCGTCGCCGCGGTCAGCACGCGGACCCGCGCCGACTGGCGGTAGTGGCGCGCGGCGGTGGTCTCCACCGCCCACGCCCGCGCACCCATGAGGCCGAACAGCACGAGCACGGCCGCCCAGACGAGGAGATCCAGCCGAGGGTCGATCATCGCGGTGCTCCCGGGAGCCCGGTCGGTTCGACCTTCCGCAGCACCACGTTGAAGCCGTTCTGGTAGGTGATCTCGTACTCCCCCGTGGCGACGATCTGCCGCACGACGTCGAGCGACCACCCCGGCGGCTTCAGCTTGAGGTCGCGCCCGTACGCCTCGGTGGATCCGAACGACAGGATGACGTCCGGGTCCTGCAGGTCCACGCAGCGGATCGGGTCGTCGATGAGGTCGTTGCAGCCCTCGATCGAGTTGCCGCGGGCGTGGGTGTCGACACCGTCGACGGCGTACGGCCCGACGCCGCTGACCAGCGGAACCACCTCGAGCCCCGGTGGCGTGGTCGCGTACACTTCGCGCGACATCGCCACCTCCTCCGGGTAGACGATCATGTACGACTCGTTGCCGCCCCGGATGAGGACGAGCGTGCCGAACAGCAGGACCATGCCGCCGGCGAGCACCTTCTCCCACACGCGGCGGTTGCGGCGCACGAGCCTGCGCAGCGCGTCGGTGCCGAGGATCGACAGGATCGGCAGGCCGAACAGCACGATCCGCAGGAACACCTCGCTGCCGTAGCCCTGCGCGGCGAACGCCATGGGCACCGCGGCCAGCGCGATCGGGGTGAGGTCCCGCCTGCGCCGCCAGTACACCCACGCGCCCGCGATGGCGAGCAGCCAGGTCAGGCCGGGCACGATGATGCGCAGCGCCTTGACGAACTTCTGCCCCTCGTCGCCTGCGAACCGGTCCGACACGCCGGCCTGGATGGCCTCCTCGGCGTTGCCGGAACCGATGATCATGTCCAGCTGGTTGAGCCAGAAGTCGCGGCCCGCGATGAGGATGTACACCGCGACCGCGACCATGCCGACCAGGACCAGGCCCCGGCCGCGGAACCGGCCCACGATCGCGAGCACCACCAGCTGGCCGAGGATCGCGAACGGCGTGAGCTGGTGCTCCGGGGCGATCGCGATGAGGCACAGCGCCGCGCAGAAGTAGATCAGCAGCAGCTGCTTCGGCGGCAGCGTCGGCCGGTTCGGCGGGGTCAGCGCGGCCACGAGCCACCGCCGGGGCAGCGCGAGCCGCTTCGCGTCCGGGTGCGGTTTCGGCCAACCGGGGACGCCCGCTGCGTCGGTGCGTCGGGTGGCCAGCGGGCCGAGCGCGAACACCAGCGGGGTCAGCATCAGCACGATGCCGGTGGCCTGCGGCGAGAAGTAGTCCTGCTCGATCCAGTTCAGGCCGAGGAACAGCCACGCGGCCGCCCACGGGGCGCGGTGGCCACCCAGCATGGATCGGGCGAGCGCGTAGATCCCGATCGCCCACACCCCGACGACGACCGGCGGGAACCAACGCAGCACCTCGTCGAGCTGGGTGGCGCCCGCGGCGTCGCGGAACCACGCCCACTGCGCGAAGAACGCGGGCCAGTAGAAGCGGGCGTCGTAACCCTCGACGACCCGGCCGTCGCCGGCCATCGCGTCGACGAACCCGGAGATGAGCCAGGCCGTGGAGAACCGCGCGGCCGGCTCGACCACCGACGGGATGCCGTAGGAGCACAGGATCAGCACGGCCGTGGCCGCGCCGAGCATCGGGATCCGGGGTCGCGGCGACCACAGCTCGGTGACGCAGGCCGCGACCGCGCACGCCAACGACACCCACGCGGCGGGGCTGAGCACCTGCGCCAGGCCCCAGCCGTCGAGCGCGGACAGGTCGGTGGTGGCCGCGGCGATCGGCAGGAGCGCCACCGCGGCGAGCGCGAACGCCGGGGAGAGCCAGCGGTGGATCCCGGCGGGCGGCGGCGCGGGCGGGGGCGGCGGCACCGGGGGCCGCCGCTGCACGGGCAGCGCGGTGGTGCGCAGGTCCTCCGGCGCGGTGGGGCGGGGCGGGCGCGGCGCCGACGGCGCCGGCGTGGGCCGGGCGGGCGGCGGGCCCGCCGGGCGCGCGGACGACGGGGCGGCCGGACGACCCGGCTGCGGGGGCACGGGACGGCCCGGCTGCGCGGACGGCCCGGGACGCGGCGCCCCCGGGCGGGGGCCCTCCGGGCGCGGTTCGGGACGGACCGGTGGGCGGCCCACCGGCGGCTCGCGGCGGGCGGCGGGCGGCAGATCCGGGCGTGGACCCGGCACCGGCGCGCGCCTGGGCGCCGGAGCCGGAGGCGTGCGGCCGCGGCCCGGGTCTCCGCCGCGGTCGATCGATGTCACGGTGCACGCACCTCCACGTCGGTCCGGCGCACTGCCGGGATGACGAGCACAGCGGCCGCACAGGCCACCTGGACGATGATGTAGCCGATCGCCACGAGCCGCAGCTCGGTGACGCCCACGGCGGTGACCGGCAGGGCGATCGCGACGACCAGCACGAGCACGGCGCTGAACAGCTGGAGCCGGTCGAAGCCCAGGCCGTGGCCGAGGGCCTGCCGCACGCCGACCTCGTGCGCGACGACGAGCCGGAAGGCCAGCCCGAGCAGCATGAGCCGCAGCAGGTCGCCCGCCTCACCGTAGGCCGCGCCGAACGCGGCCAGCAGCGGGCCGGCCAGCCCCGCGCCGAGCGCGATCACCGGGAGGAAGACGATGAACAGCCGCTTGCGGGCCCGGGCGACCAGCGCGTCGGTGCGGCGGGGTTCGCGGGCCACGGCGCCGGACAGCGCGTGCACCGTGTAGGCGGCCGCGAGGTCGACCACGACGAACACCTGCCACGCCACGAAGAACGCCGCCCCGGTCTCGGGCCCGAAGCGCACGGTCACCACGATCGGGACGAGGTGGTGCAGCAGCGCGGCCCCGACCACCCCGAGGGCGGCCTGCCCGCGGGACGCGCCCGCGGGCCCCCGGCGCAGCAGCACCGGGAGGACGGCGGCGCCGAGCACGGCGCACAGGACGGCCGGCCCGAGCCAGGACAGCACCACCCCGGGGGCACCGAGACCCGCGACCGCGCACAGGGCGACGAGCGCGCCGATCTGGACCGGCGCGAGCACGACCGTGCGCCACACCGTCCACCGCGCCTTTCCCGCGCCGGCCAGCACGGCGTCGTGGGCGAACAGCACGGCCCAGCCCGCGCAGCCGGCGGCGACGAGCAGCGGACCGACGATCGGCGGCAGGCCCGGGAGCGCCGACCCCGCCGCGAGCCGCGGCAACGCGAGCCCGCACGCCGCCCCCACGGCGGCCGCCACCGGCAGCACCGCCGCCGGCGCCAGCCACGCGAGGCGGCCGGGCCGTGGTGAGCCGAACAGCCCGAGCGCGAGCGGGGCCAGCCCGCCGACGAGGAGGAACAGCGACACGGCGAGCTGCGCGCCGCCGAGCGCGCCCGGCGGGACGAGGTGGGCCGCGACGAGCCAGCCGACGAGGGCGCCCACCGAGCCCAGCAGGGCGCGCAGCGCCATGGCCCGCCCGTCGTCGGCCGGGTGGGCGACGACGGGGATGCCGTCGGTGTCGGCCTCGCTGTCCGGGTCCGGCGCGGCGCCCTGCGGTGCGCCCGCGATCGTCGGGATGTGCGGGGTCTCCGGCCCGACCTGCTGCAGCTCCTCGGTGCGGGCGCGGGACGGGTCGAGGACCACGGTCGGCGGGTCCGCGCGTGGATCGGGGTGGGTGCGGCCGAACACGTCGGGCCGCACGATCGCGGGCTGCAGGACCACCTCCCCTGGAGCGGTGGGTGCTGACTGCCTGCGGCTCACGACACCGCGACCCACCACGGCGCGATCATGCCCGTGCTCCTCCCGACCCGGTTCACTGGGCCACCACCGCGTGCCGGAGCAGGAACGGGATGCTGACGACCGTGATCACGTACAGCGCGAGGTCGGGACGCCAGAAGGCCGCGCTGACCATGATCTGGGCGACCAGCAGCGTGACGGCCACACCGACGCCGACGGTGAGCAGCCAGACGTGCGCGGCGGGGGCGCGCCGCAGGAAGCCCGCCGCGGCCCAGCCGGGACCGAGGACGAGGAACCCGACGGTGACGACGAACCGGAGGTCGCCGAGGAAGCCGCCGGTGGTGCCCAGCACGTTGAACACGCACGCCGCGATGCCCGCGACGACCAGGACCAACGCCACGTAGCGCCGTGCGACACGCGCGCGTGTCAGCACGGCGTTAGAGGGCATGGTCACTTGCTCGCTCCGTTCCTCACCTCGCCACGCCCCCTCCCGGCGCGGCCCAACCGCACGTGTTCCACGGGAGGCGCGGGCACACCTGACCGACGGATCAGTCTAGTCGGGTGAACCACTGAAATCGCCCGGCGCCCCCGGCGGGCGACCCGTGGTCAGGAGGCCTCCTCCTCGAGGGCGAGGCGCAGGCTCACCCCGTCGCGCGCTTCGCGCACCGGGCCCTCGACCCGCGGCTCGTTCTCCGCCCGCACCTGCGGGGCGGGGTGCCGCTCGACCGGCTCGGCCTGCCCGCTCGCGGCCGCCTCGGCGGGGACCGCCGGCTTGGGCTGGCCGTTGGCGTGGCCGGGGACGTGCCCGTTGTGCTGGACGGGGTGCTGGCCGGTGTGGTGCCCGTTCTGCTGGGCGGGGCGCGCACCGTTGAACTGGCCGTTGCGCGCGCCGTTGGCCGGCACGACGCGGTTCGGCCCGGTGTGGGTCGGGCCGGCGTGGTTCTGCGGGGGGCGGCCCGGCGCGGCCGGCGCGGGGTGCGGCGCGGGCGCCTGGGACGCCGGCTGCGGGGTCGAGGCCACCGCCTGGGGCGCGGACGCGACCGGCTGCGGCGCGGGCGACACCACCGGGACGCCGCGGGGCGGGGTGAGCGCCCGGGCTTGCGCCTCCGCCCGCGCGCGCTCCGCCTTCTTGCGGGCGGCGCGCCGCTTCTCGGCGGCGAGCGTGCGCAACACCCTGGTGCCGTCGGCGAAGGTGCGCAGGTTGGTCTGGCCGAAGATCCGCTCCCGCTCCATGGACGGGACCTCGGTGATCTTCAGACCGGCCGCGGCGACCCGGCAGTTCAGCAGGGTCTCGATCTCGAACCCGTCGCCCCACAGCATGCTGCCGTCGGGCGGCTGGGGCAGGTCGATCGGCGGCAGGTCGAGGATCGGCAGGATGTCCCGCCAGAAGGCGTTGTAGCCGTAGCACAGGTCGGTGTACGAGGTGCCGAACAGCGCGTTGGCCACGCCGTTCAGGCCCGCGTTGCCCGACTTGCGCAGGAGCGTGATGTCGTCGCTTCCCCCACCGCGGACGAACCTGCTCCCCTTCGCGAAGTCGGCGCCGTCGACCAGCGCCTGGACGAACCGCGGGATCTCGGCCGGGTCGGCCGAACCGTCGGCGTCGAACATCACGATGACGTCCCCTGTCGCGGCCGCGAAGCCGCACGCCATCGCGTTGCCCTTGCCCTTGCGCGTCTGGGTGATGACCTTGACCCAGGGCAGAACCCGCTGCGCGGTCTCGATCGTGCCGTCGACCGAGTGGCCGTCGACGATGATGATCTCGTGCACCGCGGGCCGCACCGCCGCAATCGCCGGCAGCACGACCTCCAGGTTCCTCGCCTCGTTCCGGGTCGGCACCACCACGGAGACCCGCGGGTTGCCGTTCCGCTGCATCGCCTTTCTCCCCCCCACCGCATCAGCGGCGTGCTCGCGCCGTTCGGATCGCGGCTGCCCGTAGTCACCGCCGGAGACCTTCGTCATCACCGGGCTTATCTCCGCAGGCACCCGCCGCGTTACGTTACGTTTGTGCGACGGGGAGTCCTCCCTTCGGCGACTCCCGCTGCTGCATTCGGCCGGGACGGTTGTCGTGCGCTGGGCGCACTCTACGGACCCGGTTCCACGTGCGCAGCCCCGGGTGCCTCCTTCGGGTGGCCCCGCACGTCGCCTGCACGGTGAGCGGTACCGTCGGCACGTGCTGCCGATCCCCAGCGTCTCCGTCTGCCTGCCGGTTTACAACGGCGAGCGCTTCCTCGCCGAGACGATCCGCAGCGTCCTCGACCAGACCTACCGCGACTTCGAGCTGGTCGTGCTCGACAACGGCAGCACGGACCAGAGCGGCGCCATCGCCCGGTCGTTCGGCGACCCGCGGATCCGCGTCGAGCGCAACCGGGAGACGCTGCCGCAGGCGGAGAACTGGAACCGGGTCGTCGAGCTGGCCCGCGGCCCGCTGATCAAGGTCGTCTGCGCCGACGACCTGCTCCACCCCCGCTGCCTGGAGCTGCAGGTCGCGCCCATGGACGCCGACCCCGGCCTCGCGCTCGTCGCCTCGCGGCGGCACATGATCGACGAGCAGAGCCGGATCATCGTCCCGCGCCGCGGGCTGAAGGGACTGGTGGGCGTGCACACGGGCGTCGAGGTGGCCCGGAAGGTGGTGCGCAGCGGCTCCAACCCGATCGGCGAGTCCAACAACGTGCTGTTCCGCCGCGACGACTTCTTCACCGTCGGGGGCTGGAGGGCCGACCGCCCCAACGTGATGGACCTCGACCTGTGGCTGCGGCTGCTGCAGCTCGGCGACTTCCTCGGCCTGCCGGAGCCGCTCGCGGCGTTCCGCATCTCGAACGACAGCATCTCCTCGAGCAGCGACGACGAGCTCTACGCGCAGCAGCGCATGCTCATCGAGGAGATCGGCGAGTCGCCGTACTTCCAGGTCCGCAGCCTCGACCTCGCCGTCGGGCGGGCGCTCGCGCCGGCGGGGCGGGCCCGGCGCCGGGCGCTGTACGCGCTGTCCACGGTGGCGTCGCGCGGCAAGAGCGCCTGACCCCACCCCGGCGAGTCGCGCTCTGGGTGCGGCGAGTCGCGGGCTGAGCCCCGGCGAGTCGCGGTCTGGGCGCGGCGAGTCGCGCTGTCGGTGCGCGCGAGTCGCGGACTGCGTGTGCGGAGGCGAGAGCCGCGGCCGAGTACGGGGCGCACCCAGGACGGATGCCCGCTCGCGGCCAGGCCTCCGATCGCTCACGCCAAGACTCACGCGGTGTCGGCGGCCAGGCCTCCGATCGCGGCGGCGCAGCCCGGGCTGCCGGCGGCGCCGCGCAGGGTGCGGGGCCGCTCCTCGCGGGTCAAGGGCGCCTGGCGGCGTCGCTGACGCGATCGCTTCGCGACCCTTGACCTGCGCGCCTCCGCGACCCCTTCGGCAGGCCCCGCGGGCAGGCCGGAGCCCGCCCGCCCCGGCGCGCGGCGCCGCCGGCAGGTCCCGTGGGCGCGGGCTCGCCCGGGGAGCGACTGCACACACCGCGGGTGGGTGAAGTCGCTGGTCAGGGCGTTGGTGTCGGCTCGAGCGCGGGCTCGCGCACCCCGACCGCGACTCGCCCGCACTCAGCCCGCGACTCGCGCGCACCCACGACGCGACTCGCGCGTACTCAGCCCGCGACTCGCGCGTACTCAGCCCGCGACTCGCCCACACCCAGAGCGCGACTCGCCGGGGTGCTTATCGCACATCACTTGCGACTGCCGAATCTCAGCGGTTGCTACTAGTGTGAGCCGAGGTCATCCGACCGCTACCCACCGCGTGCGAGGGAGGTCGCATGGTCTCCACCCAGGTGCCCCTGGCCATGCACATGAGCGACGGGTTGGTGAACGCGCCCACCGCGGTCGGGTTCGGCCTCGTCGCGGCCGTCGGTCTCGCGATCGCGGTGCACCGGGCGCGCGCCGACCTCGACGATCGGACGGCCCCGATGGCGGGGCTGGTGACCGCGTTCGTCTTCGCCGTCCAGATGATCAACTTCCCGATCCTGCCGGGCGCGAGCGGGCACCTGCTCGGCGGGGCGCTGGTCGCGATCCTCGTCGGCCCGTGGGTCGGGTCGCTGTGCATCGCGATCGTGCTCGCGGTGCAGGCCCTCCTGTTCGCCGACGGCGGGCTCACCGCGCTCGGCACCAACATCGTCAACATGGCGCTGGTCGGGGTGTTCGCCGGCCACCTGGTCGCCACGGCGCTGCGCCCGCTCGCCCGTCGCGGCCGGGCCGGCCTGCTGACCACCGCGTTCGTCGCCGCCCTGGTCAACACGGTCGTCGCCGCGCTGGCGTTCGTCGTGGAGTACGCGATCGGCGGCGCCGGCGGGGCGACGCTGGGCACGGTCGCCGCGCTGATGCTCGGCCTGCACGTGCTGATCGGCATCGGCGAGGGGATCATCACGGCGGCCACGGTCGGGGCGGTGGCCGCGGTGCGGCCCGACCTGCTGCACCTGCTGCGCGGCGCCCCCACCACCCCGCTCGAGGTGCGCGGGAGCGCGGCGTGAGCGCCCCCGTCGGCAACCGCAGGGCCGCGGGCTTCTTCCTCGGCTTCCTCGCGGTGGCGCTCCTCGTCGCGGGCGGCCTGTCGTACTTCGCCAGCCCCGACCCGGACGGCCTCGACACCGTCACCCTCCACGGGTGCGAGGTCGTCGAGACCGAGGCGGGCGAGCAGCTGGAGGGCACCTGCATCGCCCAGAACGCCGACGACCACGCGCTCGCCGACAGCCCGCTGGCCGACTACGCCGTCGGCGGCGGCGACGGCACGGTCGGGCTCGCCGGGGTGATCGGTGTGCTCGTCACCCTCGTCGTCGCCGGTGGGTTGTTCTGGCTGTTGCGCCGGCGCCCACCGGAGAAGCGGTAGTGGGCGCGGGCCACAGCCACCCCCTCTACCTGCCCGGGGAGTCGCCGGTGCACCGGCTCCCGGCCGAGGTGAAGATCGTCGCGGCGTTCGGGGTGGTGCTGTGCGTGGTGGCCACCCCACGCGAGGCGTTCTGGGTGTTCGGCGGCTACCTGCTGCTGCTCGCGGCCGTCTGGGTGGCGGCGCGGATCCCACCCGGGTGGATCGCGCGGCGCGCGCTCATCGAGGCGCCGTTCGTCGTGCTCGCGGTGCTGCTGCCGTTCACCGGTGGGGAGCCGCACGTGGAGATCGCGGGCGGCGTGACGCTGTCGGAGCCGGGACTGCTCGGCGCCTGGAACATCCTCGTGAAGGGCACGCTCGGCGTGCTCACCTCCCTCACGCTCGCCGCCACCACCCCGCTGCGCGACCTCCTGCTCGGGCTGCAGCGGCTGCACGCGCCCGCGATCGTCGTCACGATCGCCACGCTCATGCTCCGCTACGCCGACGTGATCGTCGGCGAGGCCCGCCGGATGCGCCTCGCCCGCATCTCCCGCGGGCACGACCCGCGCTTCCTCTGGCAGGCCGGGGCCACCGCCCGCGGCGTCGGGTCGCTGTTCGTCCGCTCCTACGAGCGCGGCGAGCGGGTGCACCTGGCGATGGTGTCGCGCGGCTGGACCGGGAGGATGCCGGCGCTGTCGCAGCAGCGGACGAGCCGGGCGCAGTGGCTCACCGGGCTCGCCGCCGTGGGCGTCGCGGCCGCGCTCGCCGTCACCGGGTGGGTGGTCGCGTGAGCACCGCGCCCGAGCCCGCCACGGCCGCAGCCCCCTCCCCCGAGCCGCCCTCGCTCGAGGTGCGCGGGCTCGCCTTCGCCTACCCCGACGGCCACCAGGCCCTCTACGGCATCGACCTCACCGTGCGCCGGGGCGAACGGGTGGCCCTGCTCGGCCCGAACGGCGCCGGCAAGACCACGCTGGTGCTGCACCTCAACGGCATCCTCACGCCCGGCAGGGGGTCGGTGGTCGTCGGCGGGCTGCCGGTGGAAAAGCAGCACCTGCGGGAGATCCGCAGGCGCGTCGGGATCGTCTTCCAGGACCCCGACGACCAGCTGTTCCTGCCGACCGTCGGCGAGGACGTCGCGTTCGGCCCCGCGAACTTCGGCGTGAGCGGCGCCGAGCTGGAGGCGCGGGTGGAGGCGGCGCTCGCCGCGGTCGGGATGAGCGAGCACCGCGACCGCTCGCCGCTGCACCTGTCCGGCGGGCAGCGCAGGCGGGTCGCGCTCGCCACCGTGCTGGCCTGCGAGCCGGAGATCCTCGTGCTCGACGAGCCCTCCACCAACCTGGACCCGGTGGCCCGCCGCGAGCTCGCCGAGGTGCTGCTCGGGCTGGACACGACGATGCTGATGGTCACCCACGACCTGCCGTACGCGCTGCAGCTGTGCCCGCGCAGCGTGGTGCTCGACGACGGCGTCGTCGTGGCCGACGGCCCGACCCGCGAACTGCTCCGAGACACCGAGCTGCTGCGCCGGCACCGCCTCGAGCTCCCCTTCGGCTTCAGCCTGTGAGGGGGGCGTCGTGCATCACCTGCACCACCGGCCGGAACCCGACGCGCTCGTAGCGGCGCACGGCGGCGGTGTTGTCCGCCGCGACGCTGATCGTCCCCGAGGTCGAACGTCGGGCCCGAGGGCACGAGCCGGCACATCGCGTAGCCGACCACCTCGTCGGCGCCCTCGCGGCGGGCGAGGAAGAGCAGGCCGCTGCCGTCCTGCAGCCAGGCGACGTACTCGCGGCGACGGAGCTCCCACGCCTCGCCGGCCGGACGCACCGGCACCCGCCCGTCGACGACGGCCCGGTGGTGCTCGACCATCGCCTTCCACAGCGGGGCCAGCGCGTCGACGTCCGGCAGCCCGCCGGGCGTGATCACCACGTCCACCCCGCGCGCTCCTACTGCTGCGGGGGCGGGGCGGGGTAGCCCGGGCGCGGGCCGCCGTTGCCCCTCCCGCTCTGGTCGGTCGGGGTCTGCGGGATCCCCCGCGGTGGGGTGGGCAGCGAGCTCTCCGGCGCCGGCGGCTGAGGCTGCTGCGGCGGCTGGGGCTGGGGCTCGGGCCGGGGCTGCGGGCGCTCCTCCCGGGGCGGGGCCGGGGTGGGGTCCGCCTGCGGGGCGGGCCGCGCCTGCGGGTTCGACGCCGAGGACGTGCCCGGGGTGTCCGGGATCGGCGCGCCGATCGGCGGCACCTCCTTGCGGGCCTGCGCCTCGGCGTCGGCGACCACCTTCGCGATCTCCGGGTCGCCGGTCGTGTCGAACCAGCCCTTGATCGACTCGTCGTCCTCCTCGGGCTTGGCGCGCAGGGCCTCCTCGTCGACCGGCGACGGTTCGAAGCGGAACACGCCGTCCTCGCCGGGCGCACCGAGCATGCGGGTGAAGCCCTCCAGCGCCTTGCCGAAGTCCGACGGCACGATCCAGACCTTGTTGGCCTCGCCCTGGGCCATCTGCGGCAGCGTCTGCAGGTACTGGTAGGTGAGCAGCTCGGGCGTCGGGCGGGCCGCCTTGATCGCGGCGAACACCTTCTCGATCGCCTTGGCCTGGCCCTGCGCCTGCAGGTACTGGGCCGCCCGCTCGCCCTGCGCGCGCAGGATGCGCGACTGCCGCTCGGCCTCCGCGTCGAGGATGGCCGCCTGCTTGGCGCCCTCGGCGGTGAGGATCTGGCTCTGCTTCTGGCCCTCGGCGCTGCGGATGGCCGACTCCCGCTGGCCCTCCGCGGTGAGGATCATGGCCCGCTTCTCGCGGTCGGCCTTCATCTGCCGCTCCATCGACTCCTGGATCGACGGCGGCGGGTCGATGGCCTTGATCTCGACGCGGCTCACGCGGATGCCCCACCGTCCGGTGGCCTCGTCCAGCTCGCCGCGCAGGACGGTGTTGATCTGGTCGCGGGAGGTGAGCGTGTCCTCCAGCGTCATGCCGCCGACGACGTTGCGCAGCGTCGTCGTGGTGATCTGCTCGACGCCGGTGATGTAGTCGGAGATCTCGTAGACGGCCGCCTTCGGGTCGGTCACCTGGAAGTAGACGACGGTGTCGATGTTGACCGTCAGGTTGTCCTGGGTGATCACCGGCTGCGGCGGGAACGAGACCACCTGCTCGCGCAGGTCGATGCGCTCGCGCACCCGGTCGATGAACGGCACCAGGAACACCAGGCCCGGGTCGGCGGTGGCCTTGTAGCGCCCGAGGCGTTCGATCACGGCGGACGTGGCCTGCGGGATGATCTGCACCGCTTTGACCAGCGACACCACGACGAGCAACACCAACAGCACCACGACGATCAGCACGACGGTGCCTTCGGTCACGGCAGCCCCCTCGAATAGAGCGGTCGGAAGTTTCAGTCCTGTGCGACGACGACCGCGGTGGCGCCGGAGATGTTCAGCACGGTCACGCGGGCCCCGGGCTCGATCGGGCCGTGCCCCTCGCTCGTGCGGGCCGACCACAGCTCACCGCCGATCTTCACCCGGCCACCGTGCTCGTCGACCCGTGACACCGCGACGGCGGTGCTGCCCAGCAACGCCTTGTGGTGCATCACGGCCGGGTCGACGCCGCGTTCGAGGCGGCGGCGCAGCGCCGGGCGGACCGCGAACAGCAGCAGCACGGACACGACGGCGAACACGACGCCCCCGACCACCGGCCCGCCGACGAAGAACGACACCCCGCCCGCGGCCAGCGCGCCGCCCCCGAGCATCAGCAGCACGAACTCGCCGGACAGCAGTTCGGCCACGATCAGCAGCACGCCGACGATGAGCCAGATCACGGCGGCCGTCATGGCGCCGATCCTGCCAGAACGCCCGCTTCCGCGTGGCCGCTCGAGATCATGTGGTTACGAAGTCGATGAGCCGCTCGACGGCACCGATCAGCGGCGTCTCCAGGTCGCGGTAGGTGCGGACCGCGCCGAGCACGCGGCGCGCCCCCTCCGCGGGCTCGCCCCAGCCCAGCGCCCGGCAGACGCCGGTCTTCCAGTCGGTGCCCCGCGGCACCTGCGGCCACGCCCTGATCCCCACGACCGACGGCTTCACCGCCTGCCACACGTCGACGTAGGGGTGGCCGGTGACGAGCACGTGCGGGCCCGCGACCGCGGCCGCGGCGCGGGTCTCCTTGGAGCCCTCGACGAGGTGGTCGACGAGCACCCCGAGCCGCCGCTGCGGGCCCGGCTCGAACTCGGCCACCGCGGCGGCGAGGTCGTCCATGCCGTGCATCGGCTCCACGACGACGCCCTCGACGCGCAGGTCGTGACCCCACACGCGCTCGATGAGCTCGGCGTCGTGCAGGCCCTCCACCCAGATCCGGGCCGCGCGCGCGGTGCGGGCGCGCAGCCCCTCGACGCGCACCGACCCGGACGCGGAGCGGGCCGGCCGGGCCGGGGCCCGGCGCGGGACCACGAGCGTCGCCGGCGCGCCCTCGTACAGGAACGCCGCGGGTCGCAGCGGGAACACCCGCCGCCCGCCGTGGCGGTCCTCGAGGGTGACGGCGCGCGCGTCGACCTCCACGACCGCCCCGCAGAACCCGCTCTCCGGGTCCTCCACCACGAGGCCGATCTCGGCCGGCACCTCCGGGATCTGCTTGCGCCTCCGGACGCGGGTGCCGTCGGCGGTGAAGGCCCCTCGGTAGTCGTGTGCACGGGTCACGGCCCCTTGTCTACCGGGCGGCCGAACCCGCACCCGAGCGCGACACGCCGGGTCACCGCGCGTGAGCTGCGGCAACGGAGCGTGCTCGGCTTCACCCCCAGGCGGCGGTGCCGACGCACTCGGACGTGGATAGCCTTTCGCCGTGCCCTGCCCCTCCGCCACCTTCACCGTGTGGGCCTCGGCCTGGCTGGTGGGCGCCGCCGCGCCCGACGACGTGCTCGACGCGCTCGTTCCGTGGGCGGACGCGCACGACGTCCAAGCCGCCGATTCGGACACTGCGCACCAGACGAACCTGCCCGCCCCCGGGGAGCCGGTGAGCTCCCCCGCGTTCCTGCTGGCGGCGCTGCGCCGCGCCGCCGCCGGGCGCGCGGCCGCCGGTCCGGCGCGCCTGGTGCTGCCCGCGCCCGGCGACGTACGCGGCCTGCCCGGCCCGGGCGCGTTCAGCACCGCAGCGATCACGGCGGGCGAAGGTGTGCTCTTCCCGGACACCGGGCCGGGAGGTGGGCTGGGGATCGTGCCCACCCGGGTGGCCGACGGCGTGCTGCGCTGGACCGTCTACCGGGTGCCGGAGCCCGGCCCGCCGCCGGAGTTCGTGGCCCTGAGCCACGCCGAGCGCGAGCTGCGCGAGCAGGTGCGGCAGTCGACGTCGGTGCTGACCTCGCTCGGGATCGCACGGCACCGCCCGGGGGTCCGCGAGGAGATCGCCGCCGCCCTGCGCGCCCGGCCGACGGCGCTGTGGCCCGCCGGCATGCCGCAGCAGGCGCTGCGGGTCCTGCAGCACGCCGACGAGGTGGAGGCGATCCTCGCCGCGGCCAAGGTCGACGACCCGGGCGGCGCGCTGTCGGCGTCGGCCGCGAACGCCCGCCGGGAGGCGCTGCGCCCGGTCGAGACGGCGGTGCGGGTCGCCCGGCGCGCGGCGGTGGCCGAGGCGGTCCGCGTGCTGGCGAGCAGCCCCCTGGTCTGACCCGCCCCGGGGCGAGCCGCTTTACCGTCGCCTTGCCGTCGCGTGGTCCCGCGCTGGTCGGCAGGGGTCTAGCCTGGTCCGCGCCGGATGCCCCGGCGACCCGACGATCAAGGGCGGGGCGGTGACCGTGGACCTTCGCTTCGCGGCTTTCGTCCGGATCACCCGTGACCCGGAACTCCGCAGGCTGCTCGTCAACCACGCCGACCGGATCGACCACGACCGGCACGGCCGCGGGGCGCCGCCGGGCACCCCCTTCCTCGCGCTGACGTGGTCGCCGCTCGGGTCCGCCGGGGCGGCCTGCGGCGCCGAGCTGCTGACCGCGCGCGTCCACGTGCCCCGCGGCGACGGGCGCGACCCCCGCTTGGTCGACACCGCGCTCCTCGAGACCGTCCCCCGCAGGCTGGAGGCGGCGCTCACGGTCGCATCGCTCGACCCTCCGGTCAGGGCGCTGTGGCTGGGCACGTCCTGCGTGACGGTGGACGGCACGCGCGACACCCTCTCGCAGGCCAGCACGTTCGAGATCTCCGCTGCACCGCCGGGTCGCGGGCAGGCCGTGGTGCCCCGCCTCACCCCGCGGACCGCGGGCCGGCACCGCGTCCCCCGCGCCCTCGCCCGGGTGCCCGACCTCGCCTGAGCCGCGATGCGACGGCCGCGGGAGGGGAGGCGCCGTGCGGACCCGGATCATCAGCGTGGCGGTGTGGGCGGCCGTCCTGGCGATCGCCCTGTTCGGCGTGCCGCTGGCCGTCGCCGTCCACGAGTACGCGATGCGGGTCGAGCAGGGCGAGCTCGCGCGCGTCGCCCGCAACACCGCGATCTCGGTGGCGGGCGACGTCTCCGACGAGGAGCGGATCCGCAGCATCGCGCTGCCGCGCCGGCTCACCGTCGCGGTCCACGGCGAGGACGGCGAGCCGCTGTTCGGCGTCTGGCCGCGCGCGGGCCGGGCGGAGCTCGACCGGGCCCTCGAGGGCGAGGCCACCGGGACGCGGGCCGGCGGGGAGATGGTCGTCTCCGTGCCGGTCACGCACGAGGACGACGTGATCGGCGCGGTTCGGGTCTCCGCGTCGGATCGCCCCGTGCTGGCGGGCGTGGCGCTCGTCTGGGCCGGGATGATCGCGCTCGCCGCCGTCGCCGTCGGCGCCGTCTGGGCGCTGGCGCAGGGGCTCGCGCACCGGCTCACGCGCCCGCTCGAGGACCTCGTCGTGGCCGCCCACCGCCTCGGCGACGGCGACTTCAGCGTGCGCACGAAGCGCGGCGGGATCCCGGAGATCGACTCGGTGGGCAGCGCGCTCGACCACACCGCGGAGCGGCTCGACGACCTGGTCGCCCGGGAGCGCGCGTTCTCCGCGGAGGCCTCGCACCAGCTGCGCACCCCGCTCGCCGGGCTCCGGATGCGCCTCGAGGCGGCCCTGGAATCGCCGGGCCAGGACCTGGAGGCGGCGATCGTCGCGAGCCTCGCCGACGCCGACCGCCTCGAGGCGACGATCGAGGAGCTGCTGGCCCTCGCCCGCGACGGGCGGTGCGGCCGGGCGGACCCGGTCGACCTGCGCGCCCTGCTCGACGAGCTGTCCGCGGGCTGGCGCGACCGCCTCGCGCTCCACGGGCGCGACCTCGACGTCGCGATCGGCCCGCAGGTGCCTGCCGCGTGCGCGTCGGCGGCGGCGGTGCGGCAGGTCCTCGCCGTGCTGGTCGACAACGCGAGCACGCACGGTGCGGGGACCGTGACGGTGCGGGTCCGCGAGGCCGGCGACGCCGTCGCGATCGACGTGGCCGACGGCGGGCCGGGCCTCGACCGGCCGGACGTGATCCTCGCCGACCGCGCGGCGCGCAACGGCCACGGGCTGGGCCTGCCCCTGGCGCGCCGGCTCGCGGAGGCCGAGGGAGGCCGGCTCGAGCTCGCCCAGCGGAGCCCGCCGGTGTTCACCCTGCTGCTGCCGCCCGCCGTCGACGGTGCCGTGGCCGAGCCGCGGCCGGCCTGACCCTCAGTCGCGACCCGGCTCCTCCTCCGGCCCGCCGAGCTCCAGCCGGTACCCGTGACCGCGCAGGGTCACGATCCTCGGCACGAGCGCGGCGCCCCCGGCCGCCGAGTCCGCGATCTTGCGGCGGAGCGCGGCGATGTGCACGTCGAGGGTCTTGGTCGACCCGAACCAGTTCTCGTCCCAGACGTCGGCCATGAGGGTCTCGCGGCTCAACGCCACCTCCGGCTCGGCCGCCAGCCGCGCGAGCAGGTCGAACTCCTTCGCGCGCAGGCACAGCTCCCGTCCGGCGAGCTCCGCGCGGCGCCGCGCGACGTCGACGACGAGGTCGCCGACCGGCCGCACCGGCGACGCCCCCGCCCGCACCTCGGTGCGGCGCAAGTGGGCCCGGATGCGGGCGTGCAGCTCGGCCAGCCGGACCGGTTTGACGAGGTAATCGTCCGCCCCGGCCTCCAGCCCGACCACGACGTCCATCTCCGACGCGCGGGCGGTCAGCATGACGATGACGCACCCCGGCCGGGCGCGGCGCAGCTGGCGGCAGACCTCGACGCCGTCGACGTCGGGCAGCCCGAGGTCGAGCAGCACCAGGTCGGCGCCCGCCGCCCCGGCCAGCCCGGCCGCGCCGGTCCGGGCCCAGACGACCTCGTAGGCGTGGTTGCGCAGGCTCCCCGTCAGCACCTCGCCGATCGACGGGTCGTCCTCGACGAGCAGGATGCGGCCGACGACGGCGGGCCGTCCGCCGGCGGCGGGGGCGCACGCGGCGGTCATCACGCCGACGACGGCAACCCGGCGCCGACCCGCTCCGGGCGCGTCTCGTCGGGGGTGGCGGCCAGGGCGTCCGGGCCGTAGCGGGCCTCGACCCAGTCGTTGTGGTACACGGTCTCGAGGTAGCGCTCCCCGAGGTCCGGTGCGATGGCCACCGCGATCTCGCGCCCCGACCCGTGCCGGGCGAGCCAGCGCACCGCCCCGCTCACGACCGTGCCGGTCGACCCGCCGAACAGGTACCCGGCCCGGGCGAGGCGCCAGCAGGCGCGGATCGTGTCGGCCTCCTCGACGAGGACCACGTCGTCGACGTAGGCCTCGTCGAGCAGCGGCGGGCGCACCCCCATGCCGAGCCCGGGGATCATCCGGCGGCCGGGAGGCCCGCCGAAGGTGACCGAGCCGACGCTGTCGACCGCGACGACGCGCACGAGCGGGTGCCAGGTGCGGAAGTAGCGGGCGCAGCCCATGAGGGTGCCCGTGGTGCCGGCCCCGATGAAGACCACGCTCAGGCGCGGGAACTCGCGCGCGATCGCCGGGGCCGTGGTGCGGTAGTGCGCGCGGACGTTGCCGGGGTTGCTGTACTGGTTCAGCCACACGTACCGGTCGTCCGACGCGCAGAGCGCCCGGACGAAGTCGATCCGCGCCTGGACGAGCCCGCCTGCGGGATCGGCCTCGTCGATCACGTGCACCTGGGCGCCGAGCGCCTCCATGAGCCGCCGCGTGGTCGGGCTGCAGCGCGAGTCGGTGACGCACAGGAAGCGGTAGCCCTTGCTGGCCGCGATCATGCTGAGCGCCACGCCGAGGTTCCCGGACGACGACTCGACGATGATCGACCCCGGGAGCAGCACGCCGTCCCGCTCGGCGCTGTCCACCATCTCGGCCGCGGCCTTCAGCTTGATCGAGCCTGCGAAGTTGAAACCCTCGCACTTCAGGAAGAGGCCCTGCCCCACGATCGGCCGGAGGTCGACGTAGAGCGAATCCTCGGTGAAGCCGTGAGGATGGGAGATGACCGGCACGGTGGCCTCCTGACTGCGTGTCCCGCCGATCAGCCGGACCGGCGGGGATCGTGGAAGAACTCGTCGCCGCCGAGCGGCGTGTGGGACGAAGACGACATCGGACCTCCTGTTCACCCCAGCAACGCGCCCTCGTCGGGCAGGGCGGGCGCGCGATCCGGCTCCCGCTGCGCCCCGTCGTCGAGGAGGCCGGCGAGATCGGCGAGCACCGGGTGGCGCACGATGTCCTTCAGCGACACCGCGCGGTCCAGCGCGACCACCAGCTTCACCGCCGACAGCGACGTGCCGCCGCGGTCGAAGAAGTCGTCCTGCCGCCCGACCTCCTCGGGCGCCACCCCCAGCACCCCCGCCCAGGCCGCGGCCAGCCGACGCTCGGTGGGCGTGCGCGGCGCGTCGCGGTCCTGGGCGCACGCGAGCTGCCCGGCGAGCGCGGTGAGCGCCCTCTTGTCGATCTTGCCGTTGCCGGTGACGGGCAGCTCCGCGCGCCAGTGGACGACCGACGGGACCATGTACTCGGGCAGGGACGCCCCGAGCCGCTCCCGCAGCGCGTCGCCGTCCACCGGCTGCTCGCCCGTGCAGAACGCGACGAGGTGCCGGTTGCCGTCGGCGCGCTCGGCCACGACCACCGCGGCGTCCCGCACGCCGGGCGTGCGCAGCACGGCGTTCTCGATCTCGCCGAGCTCGATGCGGAACCCGCGGATCTTGACCTGGCTGTCGCGGCGGCCGAGGAACTCGAGCTTCCCGTCGGGGCGCCAGCGGCCGCGGTCACCGGTGCGGTAGAGGCGCTGGTCGGGCCGGTGGGGGTCGGTGGTGAACGCCTGCCGGGTGCGGGTGCGGTCGTTGATGTACCCGCGTCCGACGCACACCCCGGAGAAGACGATCTCACCCGGTGCGCCGAGCGGGACCGGGGCCAGGTTCTCGTCGACGACGTAGGCGCGCACGTTGCGGACCGGCCGCCCGAGCGGCACGCGGCCCCCCTCGGGTGGGCGGTCCATCACCTCGTGGTTGGTGTCGTCGGAGGTCTCGGTCAGCCCGTAGGCGTTCACGAGGACGACCCCGGGGAAGGCCGCGAACCAGCGCTGCACGAGCTCGGTCTTCAGCGCCTCCCCGGTGGCGGACACGCAGCGCAGGTCCGGCAGCGCGCACGGCCGCTGCTCGAGGTAGGACAGCACCGCCTCGAGGTAGGAGGGCACGAGCTGCAGCACCGCCACCCGGCCGGCGCGCGCGGTCTCGACGAACCGCGCGACGTCGAGCACCGTCGCCTGCGGGACCAGCAGGGTCCGGCCGCCGACCAGCAGCGCGGAGACCAGCTGCCACAGCGAGATGTCGAAACACTGGGGCGCGGTCTGGGCGACGACGTCGCCCTGGCCGATGCCGAGGTCCTCGATCTTCGCGAGGACGTGGTTGAGCATGCCGGCGTGCTCGCACATCGCCCCCTTCGGCTCCCCGGTGGAGCCGGAGGTGAAGTAGATGTAGGCGAGCTGATCGGGCGTGACCTCCACCCCGAGGTCGGTGTCGGCGGCGTGCGCCTCGGCCCCGGCGTCGGCCACTGCGTCGGCCACTGCGTCGGCCACTGCGTCGGCCACGGTGAGCGCCCGGATGTCGCCCTCGCACAGCTCGACGGCCCGCGCCAGGTTCGCCGTGCTGCCGTCCTCGGTGAGCACGAGCCGGCACTCGGCCCGGGCGAGGGTGGTGGCGATCCGCTCGGCCGGGAAGTGCGGTTCGATCGGCAGGTAGGCCCCGCCGGCCTTGAACACGGCGAGCACCGCGGTCAGCCAGTCGAGGTCGCGCTCGGTCACGACCGCCACGACCTCCTCGCGGCGCAGCCCGCGGGCCAGCAGCGCACGCCCCAGCCGGTTGGCGCGGGCGTTGAGCTCTCGGTAGGTGAGCCGACCGTGCCCGTGCTCGGCGGCGACGGCGTCCGGGTGCAGCCGCACCCGCTCCTCGAACAGCTCGTGGACACGCCGGTTCGGCAGCTCCCGGCGCGGTCCGGCGAGCCCGTCGAGCTGGAGCCGGAGCTCGTCGTCCGACAGCAGGCTCGCCCGCCCGGGGTCGGCGTCCGGGTCGGCGCTGAGGGCGGCGAGCGCCGCGCGGTGGTACCCGCCGATCCGGGCGGCGGCGTCCGCGTCGAGCGCGTCGCGCCGGTACCGCACCCGCAGCCGGAGCCCCTCCCGCGCCCGCAGGACGCCGAGCGCCAGGACGACGCCGCCGGGCAGCGCCTCCCCGGCACCGGGGTCGGCGGTGGGGTCGGCGGTGGGGTCGGCGGTGGGGTCGAAGGCCGTCTCGAACCGCGGCTCGGGCAGCTGCAGCTGCGCACGCAGCTCCTCGACCGGGAAGGACCGGTGGGCCTGCAGCTGCGCCTCGAGCTCGGCGGCGTCGGCGACGAGGTGTCGCCAGGACCCCGGCCGGGTCATGAGCGGGCAGGGCAGCGGGGGCGCACCGGCCTCGGCGACGTAGCCGGTCGTGATCTCGGTGTCCCCGGACAGCGCGCCGAGCACCGCGGCGTGCGCCGCCAGCAGCAGCGCGCTCGGCGGCGCACCCAGCTCCGCCGCCACCCGCTCCAGCGCGGCGGCGAGGTCGTCGGGCACCCGCGTCTCGTGGTCGGCCACCGGTGTCTCGCGGTCGACCCCCGGCTCGTGCGTCCAGCGCGGCACCCGGGTGGCCCCACCGGCCAGGAGCACCCCGGTCCAGAAGGACCGCGCGGCCTGCTGCGGCCGGGTCGTGTGTCGGGTCATCTCGTCGTCACCACCGTCCGCCGTCACCCGCCGCCCTGCAGGGCGGCCCACGTCAGGTCGTCCACCACGCCGGTGGCCGGCAGCCCCCGGGAGGTCTGGTACTCGGCCACGGCGCTCTGGGTCGAGGCGCGGTAGGCGCCGGTCGCCCGCAGCGGCTTCCCGAGGGCGACGATCAGCGCGTGTTGGAGCCGGTGCACGTCCTCGCCGGTGGCGCCGGGCCCGAGGGGTGGCCGCGGTCCGGCGGCCTGGATGGCCATCGCGGTCGACCGCCCGACCGTCCCGCTCGGGTCGCCGGCCACGCCGGCCATCGCCTGGAACCACTGCACCGCCGCCGCGGTCGCCTCGTCGAAGCGGCCGTGGGCGGGACCGGTGTAGTAGCCCAGCGCGGCGAGCTGTTCCTGCACCGCCGCGACCACCGGCCCGGCGCTGCCGAGGCCGAGGCCGCCGTCCAGCTGAGGCAGGTCGGCGTAGCGGAACGGGGTGGGGGCCACCGCGTGCGGGAGGGGCTCGGGCGCGGTCGGCTGCGCCACCGGCTCCGGGGTCGGCTCCGGCGTCGGGGGCGGCGTCGGAGCGGGCGCTGGAGCGGGCGCTGGAGCCGAGGCGGGGATGGCCGGGACCGGGGTGGGCGCCGTCGTCGCCGCGGGCGCGGCCGCGATGGCCGGCTGCGCCGGCGCGTGCACCTGCGGCAGCTGCGCGGTGAGCACCCGGGTGTCGACGACCTGCACGACGCCGAACGCGTCCAGGCCGAGCAGCACGACGAGCACCGCGACCAGGGCGAGGTGCCCGCGCCTGCTCCTGGCCCGCTCCGCGGGGGACGGCACGGTGAGCCCGCCGCGCACGTCGCGCGCCGGGTTGCCGACCCACTGCGCCCCGGGCGGGACCTGCTCGCCCTTCATGAGGAAGGCGTCGGCTCCGAGCTCGGACCGGTCCCCCATCGTGACGCCGTAGTGGACCCACGCCCCGACCCCGACCGTGCAGCCCGAGCCGATCACGATGCGGTCGGACTTGAACGCGCCGTCCTCCTGGGAGTGGCACTGGATGTGCGAGCCCGCGTTGAGGGCGACGTCGTCGCCGATCGTCACGAGCGTCTTCTCGACGATCCCGCAGCCGTCGTCGAACAGCCGCCGCCCGACCTTCACCCCCAGCAGCCGCCACGCGATGGCCTTGAACGGGGTTCCGTTGAGGACCTGCAGGTGGGTCTGCACGAGCGCGCCCTTCCAGAAACGCTCGTGGCGCCAGAACTCGCGCGTGTAGATCGAGCAGTTCAGCGGGCGCAGGCGCCGGAACCCGGTCGAGGCGCGCTCGACGAACGCGAACCATAGGGTGGTGAACACCAGGACGGAGACGGTGGCGATCGCCACCGAGGTCACCCCGGCGAACCAGTGGGTGTCGACGGCGATCGCGTACAGCAGCATCACCGCGAACACGTGCACCCACCGCCCGAACAGGTACAGCAGCATCGACACGGCGTTGTGCCGGTTCTTGGCGTGCAGCCGGTGGCGCCGCTCCAGACGGCCGATCCCGCGGTCGAGCGCGGTGTCGCGCTCCACGGTGCGCGGGATCTCGAAGCACGGCGAACCGAGCAGCCCGACGCCCTCCCGGACGGGGCCGTCGACCGGCACCATCACCTTCGTGGCGAGCAGGCAGTTGTCGCCGGTGCGCCCACCCGCGGGGTAGACGACGCGGTTGCCGAGGAAGTTGCGCGCCCCGATCCGCACCGGCGTCACCCGGAACGAGGTGCTCGAGTACTCGGCGTTGAGCATCGACAGGCCGTCGGCCACCATCGTCCCGGTGCCGACGGTGCACAGGTCCGGCGACTCGTCCTTGACGTCCGTGCCGAAGTTCGACCCGGTCTGCAGCACCGGCTTCAGGCGGTAGCCGAGGTAGCGCAGGTAGCCGGTGATCACGACGGTGTCGCCGAAGAGGCGCTTGTAGGTCTTGACGCCGCTGAAGCCCACGAGGGCCCGGTGGGCCGCGTAGCGGAACCCGTAGAGCGGGTACACGCGGTCGGGGCGGACGGCGAGGCGCAGCACGCGCGGGGCCACGCCCACGACGACGAGCCCGACGAGCAGTGGCGTGCAGAACAGCAGCAGCGACGCCAGCAGGACGTGGTAGTAGAACTCCCAGCTCGTGAGGACGACCTGCTCGGCCTCGAGCAACACCGCGACCTGCGGGATCTCGATCACCAGCAGCACGATCCCGCCCACGAGGAGCGGCGCGACCACCAGCAGCCTGGTCACCAGCTGCCCGACGGCGTACAGCGTGCGCCGCGCCGTCCCGCACCGCAGCCGGGGCGCATTGCGGTAGTCGGCGTCGGCGCGCTGCGCCGGCGAGCCGTGCCAGTGCTCGCCGTCGGGCACGGCCTGGCCCGGCTGCAGCGAGGAGGCGTGCCCGAGCTGGGCGCCGTCGCCGATCGAGGTCTCGATGTCGAGGACCGACTGCTCGCCGACGACCGCGTTGCGCCCGATCGTGACCCCGCCGGGCTGCAGCACCCCCGCCCGGACCCGGTAGCAGGTGATGAGGGCGTCCTTGCGGACGACGGCGCCCGCCCCGATGCGCAGCAGGTCGGTGCACACCGGCGGCATCCGCGACAGCAGCAGCACCCCGCGACCGATCTTCGCGCCGAGGGCGCGCAGGTAGAGCACCTGGATGGGCGAGCCGACGAACAGCAGCGCCGGGCTCGCGCCGATGAGCGTGCGCACCACCCAGAACCGCAGGTAGGCGAAGCTCCAGAGGCGGATCGGCGCCCGCGTCCACCGGCCGATGAGCACCCACTTCACCACGACCGGGAGGGCGGACATCCCGAAGAACGTCGCCACGGTGAACGCCACCGACCGCAGGTAGGCGTCGACGAACCCGGTGGCGCCCGTGATGAAGCCGATCCCCGCCACGAGCACGAAGGCCGCGAGGTAGGCCATGCCGAGGTAGCACAGCAGCTGCACCGCGCCGCACGCCACGTAGCGGGCCGTGCTCCCGGCCGCGTGCGCCTGCGGCGCCCCGGGCCGCGGTCCCCCGGACGACCCGTTGCTCGACGGACCGGTCGACGCCGCGGGCAGCGGCTCGGCGGCGTCGATCATCGCGGCGAGACGGCGCACCGTGGGATTCGCGTAGACGTCCTTGATCGACACCGACGGCAGGTCGGCGCGCTTGCGGATCCGGGCGCAGAGGTGCGCCATCACGAGCGAGTCGGCGCCCAGGTCTTCGAAGAAGTTGCTGTCGACGGGCACGTGCTCGACCCCGACGAGGTCGGCCAGCAGGCCGGCGACGGCCTCCTCGGTGCGGCTCGCGGTGCTGGTCGCCGCCCGGGGGGCAGGCGCCGGCGCGGGCCGGCGAGCTGGGATCATCGCGTGCCACCTCCCACGTCCCGCATCGGCTGGTCGGGATCGGGAGGACTCGCGAAGACCGCGTACACCGTTTCGCCCCGTTGCGCGGTTCGCCCGGACGCCTCACCCGGCTGCGGGTTCCGGGTCCGGCGAGGCGACAGCGCCGGGCCACCGACACGGAGCAGGACGCAGAGGCGTCACCCGGGCGCAACCTCCCGAAGCAGGCGGAGATGCAGGTGCGAACGGGTGGTTCGCGCGGCGCGCCGGCCGGGAGGTCGCCTCGAACGGTCCAGCTCGCGGCCCCGCGGCCCGGGCCGGCGGCGCGGCTCAGCTGCTCAGCGCGATGGCCACGTGCCGCGCCGGAGGCCGCGGCTGTTCTGCGGCCGGTACGCGCCGCAACCGCGTCGCCCGCAGGCGCCGCAGTCGCTGCCCGGCCGGTAGTGCTCGTGCGCCTGCCGGCTGTGCCCGCAGACGCAGGGGTCGACGGCGGCGCGCTGCGCCGGTGGGGATCCGGTCACCGGCTCGCGCCCCGCGTCGGCCGGTCGTTCGGCCGGGGCGGTGGTGCGCTGCGTGGGCAGACGGGTGAGGACGGACGGGCCCGCCGTGCCCTTGTGGGCCCGCCGATGCTGCCCCGTGCCGTCGTGGTGTCCGGACGCCGACCCGCCCATGAGTCCCCCATCCCCCGCATCGCTCCGGTGGCTCGGGAGAGCCGTGGACGCACGGTGTGTGACGGCTCGGACGCAGCGGCCGGGCCGTTACGGGCGCGGGAGCAGCGGGGGCGGCGCAGCCGGTCCGCCACCCGCCGGGGTGAGGTGAACCGGCAGCCGCCCCTCGCCCAGCCCGCGGCTGCAGGCGGGCATGCGCTCGCGCTCGCGCCGCGACGACCGGAGGTGCCACACGAGGACGCAGTCGCGGGCCGACAGCGGGCGCAGCCGCTCCCGGTCGCCGTTGCCGATCACGCGGCGGTCGACCGGCCGGGCCGGCGTGCGCCCGATCAGCCGCGACAGCCGGAGCCGGCGGGGGTCGTCCAGGGCCGGACGAGCTCCACCCTGGCCGGCGTGACGGCACGCCACCCGCCGTGGGCGCTGTCGAGGATCCGCTCCTCGCCCGCACCGATCGCTCGATCCGGCGCCGCCGGTTCGGCTGCCACATCGGGTCGTCGACCGGGTGCCACGGCAGCCTGGTCAGCTCGCCCATCCGGCGAGCCGGCGTGGTCTTCCCGGAGCCCGAGGTGCCGTGGACCGGGATCCGGGACGGTCCGCCCGCCGTGCTCCCCCGGTCCGGACGTCACGGGGACACGGTGGTCGGCATCGCAGCACGGCCACCTTCACGCAGCGAGATCGCGTGAAGGTGGCCGTGCTGCAACCGGAGCAGGTCGGGCCGCCGGCTCAGGCCGGCGTGCACCAGCGGTCGAGCAGCTCCCGGTAGATCTCGACGGCCTGTTCGACCCGGCCGGCGAGGCAGTACTCGTCGACGACGTGGCACTGGGCGGGCTCGCCCGGGCCGAGCACGACGGTCGGCGCCGGGCCGCCCTCGCCGCCGAGGATCCCGGCGAGCACGGAGGCGTCGGTGAAGAACCGGGCGGGCGGCGCCACCGCGTCCGAGGCGCCCGCCGCCTGCAGCGCGGCCCGCACCATGCCGACGAACGGCTCGTCGGCGCCGGTGTCGACCGGCGGCAGCACGACGTGATCGGCGACCTCGACCCCGTCCCCGGCGAGCAGGCCGACCTGGGCACGCAGCTTCGCCGCGTCGACCCCCGGCACGGTGCGGACGTCGAGCATGAGCTCCGCCGCGTCGGGCACGACGTTCGGGGCGACGCCGCCGCGCAGCACCCCGACGTTCGCGGTGACCGGCCCGAACCGGTCGTCGCGCGGCCAGCCGGCGTGGTCGTGCAGGGCCACCGCGGCCCGCGCCAGCCGGACGACGGCGTTGTCCCCCAGCTCGGGCGCGGATCCGTGCGCGGCGCGGCCGGTGGCGCGCAACCGCATCCAGTGCGCGCCCTTGTGCGCGATCACGAGTGCGTTCGCCGTCGGCTCCGCGACGACCAGCGGGCCACCGCGGGCCATCGCGTTCCGGCCCGCCGCGTCCAGCCCGACCAGGCCGGTGCAGCCGGTCTCCTCCCCCGCGGTCAGCACGAGCTGTACCCCGCGGCAGGTGTGCGGGCGGGCCGCGTGCTCGACCGCCGCGACCACGGCGGCGGCGACGCCGGACTTCATGTCGCTCGCGCCGCGGCCGACGATCTTCTCGCCGTCGCGTTCGGCCGCCCACGGGTCGACCGACCAGTCGTCGGAGACGGGCACGGTGTCGAGGTGGCCGGTGAACGTGAGCGGCGGGCCGTCGCCACCCGCGGTGCGGGCCACGAGCTGCTCGCGCCCCTGCTCCCACGCCAACAGCTGCGTGCCGAACCCGGCCTCCTCGACCAGCGCCGCGCAGTGGCGGGCCGCGGCCCCCTCGCCGCCCCCGATCGTCCGGAACCGGATGAGCTCGCTCAGCAGGTCGAGGGCGCCGGTCACCGCAGCACCTGCCCCTTCGTCTCGGGCAGCGTCAGGATCACGACGAACGCGATCGCGGCGCCCGTGGCGACGTACCAGAAGAACGCCAGCTCGTAGCCGGCCGCCGACAACGTCTGGATCACGAGCGGGGCGGTGCCACCGAACGTGGCGACCGTGAGGTTGTACCAGGCGCCGATGCCGAGGCCGCGCAGCTCGGTGGGGAACAGCTCGCTCATGATCGCGGGCGCGATCGAGGTCATCGCGGTGTAGAGGCCGAGCCCGACGCCGAAGACGACGAGCATGTTCCAGAACCCGGGCCCGATCAGCGCCGACAGCGGCACGATCAGCAGCGCCGTCGCGGCGGACCAGATCATGAGCTGCGGCTTGCGGCCGAACCGGTCGGACAGGACCCCCATCGGGTACTGCAGCACGACGAACAGCGCCGTCGCGGTGGACAGCGCCCAGAACACCTGACCGGCGTCCGCGCCGCGCGTGCTCACCGCGAACGGGGTGAGCGCGGAGAAGAACGTGTAGTAGCAGAGCGTGGACAGCAGCGTGAACGCGACGAGCTGCCCGACCGCCTTCGGGTGGTCGCGCAGGGTCAGCCACAGCGGGAACCGCAGCTCCTTCGCCTTGGCCTTGTTCTCCTCGAACTGCTCGGTCTCCGGCATGGCCCGCCGCAGCCACAGCCCGATGATGCCGAGCACGCCGCCGATGATGAACGGGATGCGCCACCCGTAGGCGGCCAGCTGCTCCTCCGACAGCACCGCGGTGAGCAACGCGCCGAGCAGCGAGGCGAGCAGCACCGCGGAGCCGGTGGAGATGTAGAAGAACGACGAGTAGCGGCCCCGCCGCGACGGGGGCGCGATCTCGGCGAGGTAGGCCGAGGCGTTGGAGACCTCGCCGCCCAGCGACATGCCCTGGCCGACGCGGGCGAGCAGCAGCAGGATCGGCGCGAGCCAGCCGACCTGGTCCCACGTCGGCAGGATGCCGATGATGAACGACCCGCCCGCCATGAGCATGATCGTGAGCAGCATGGCGGTGCGCCTGCCCCGCAGGTCGGCGAACCGGCCGAGCAGCCAGCCGCCCAGCGGGCGGAAGAAGAACGCGAGCGCGTACGTCGCGAACGTGTTGATCAGCGCGAGCGTCGGGTTCTCCGGCGAGAAGATCTGCGTCGCGAAGAAGATGCTGAACGTCGCGTAGATCGTCCAGTCGTACCACTCGATGGCATTTCCGACCGACGCCGCGACGAGCGTCCGGACGGGTAGCCGGTGACCCGGCGTTTCCTGGGCGAGGGACGATGTCGTTCGGTCGGGCACTGCTCACTCCGGTGTGTGTGACGGACGGTGAGGCGACATTAGGCCATTCGGCGCCCTCCGTCACGTGAGACGTCTGACGTCTCGGTGAGCGTGCTCAGCGGTCCACGGCGATCGCCACCTTCGCGCACGCATCGAGGTCGACGAGCTGCTGTTGCAGCTTGGCGCGGATCCGATCGACCGCGGCGCGGCCCAGCGGGAGCCGCAACGGCGCGGACGGCGAGCGGACGGCGTCGATGATCGCCTCCACCGCGCGGGCCGGGTCGCCGGGCTGCGCACCGTTGTCCTCGGCGAAGCGCTTGCGCAGGGCGCCCGCCGGCCCGTCGGCGTAGTCGTCGATCGGCGTGGCGCGGTGCAGGGACCGGCCGAGGAACTCGGTGCGGAACGGGCCGGGCTCGACGATCGTCACCCGGATCCCGAACGGCGCCACCTCCCCGGCGAGGGCCTCCGACGCCCCCTCCAGCGCGAACTTGCTGGTGGAGTACAGGGCGTGGCCGGGGTTGGCGACGACGCCGCCGACCGAGGACATCTGCACGATGTGCCCGCGCCTGCGGGCCCGCATGTGCGGCAGGACCGCGCGGGTGACCGCGAGCGCGCCCAGGAGGTTGACCGCGAGCAGCTCGCTGATCTGCTCGTCCGAGACCTCCTCGAGCGCGCCGACCAGGCCGTGGCCCGCGTTGTTGACGACGACGTCGATCGGCCCCGCGGCCAGCGCCGCGTCGACCGCGGCCCGGACCTGCGCGGGGTCGGTGACGTCGAGCGGGAGTGCGAGCACGGCGCCGGGGTGGGCCTCGACGAGGTCGTCCAGCGCGCGCGGGTCGCGGGCCGTCGCGACGACGGCCTCGCCGCGGGCGAGGAGGGTCTCGGTCAACGCCCGCCCGAACCCGGCGGAGCTCCCCGTGATGAACCAACGCATGTGGCCAGCGTGGCGTCCGGACATTCATATGTCCAAGACATGTTCGTTCTCGGACTCATCACCGTGCACTATGAAGAGGTGGAGCTGCGTCAGCTCGTGTACCTCGACGCCGTGGTGCGCCACGGCGGGTTCACCCGCGCCGCGGAGCAGCTGCGGGTGGCCCAGCCCGCCGTGTCGGTCCAGATCCGCAAGCTGGAGGCCGAGGTGGGCGCGCAGCTGCTGCAGCGCACCACCCGCACCGTCGCCCTGACCCACGCCGGGGAGCTCGTGCTGCGGCGCGCCCGCGCGGCTCTGGCCGAGCTCGACGCCATCCGCGACGACGTCGCCGGGCTCTCCGGCGGCCTGATCGGCCGGGTGCGGATCGGGGCGATCCAGGCGCTCGACCCGTTCGACCTGCCCGGCGCGCTCGCCGCGTTCCACCGCAGGCACCCGGGCGTCGAGCTCGCGCTCTCCTCCGGCGCGCTGCGCCAGCTGCTCGACGGCCTCGACCACGGCGAGTTGGACCTCGCGATCGGCCCGCTGCCGCCGGGGCTGCCCGCCCGGTACGCCCGCACCCCGCTGTTCACCGACGAGCTGGTGCTCGTCACCGCCCCGGACCACCCCGCGGCGGGCACCGACCCGCTGCCGCTGGCCGCGCTGCGCGACGAGCCGTTCGTGTGCCTGCCCGCCGACAGCGGGTTGCGGGCGATCCTCGACCGGCTCGCGGCCGAGGCCGGCTTCACCCCGCGCGTCCCGTTCGAGACCACGCACCTACCCCGCCTGCGCGACCTCGCCGCCCACGGGCTCGGCGTCGCGCTCGTCGCGCGGTCGGTGGCCGAGGCGGCCGGCCCGCCGGTGGCGGTGCACGGGGTCGACCCCGGCCCGCAACTGCGCCCGGTCGGGCTGCTGCACCGCGCCGACGCCGCGCTCGGCGCCGCCGCCGAGGCCTGCCGGTCGTTCCTCGCCGGGTGGACGGCACGAACGGACCTCCCGGGCCGGGCCGACACCGGCGAAGATCCACACCCATGAGCGATGGTCGAGTGGTCGTGGTGACCGGAGGCAACCGCGGGCTGGGCCGGGAGGTGGCCCGGCAGTGCGCCGCGCGCGGCGACACCGTCCTGCTCGGCGCCCGCGACCTCGCCGCCGGCGAGCGCGTGGCCCGCGCGCTGCCGGGCCGGGTGCGGGCGGTGCGGCTCGACGTCACCGACGCCGACGGGCTCGCCGCGCTCGCCGCCGACGTGACCCGCAGCGAGGGTCGGGTCGACGTCCTGGTCAACAACGCGGCCATCCACTACGACACGTGGCAGACCAGCGTCACCGCAGACCTGGGCGTGGTCCGAGAGGCCCTGGAGACCAACCTGCTCGGCGCCTGGCAGACCACGCTCGCCCTCCTGCCGCTGCTGCGCCGCAGCGCCCACCCGCGGATCGTCATGGTGAGCAGCGAGGGCGGCTCGCTCGCCTCGATGGGCGGCGGCACCCCCGCCTACAGCGTCAGCAAGGCGGCGCTCAACGCGCTCACCCGCACCCTGGCCGGCGACCTGCGCCGGGAGGGCATCCTCGTCAACGCCGTCTGCCCGGGCTGGGTGGCCACCGACATGGGCGGTCCCGGCGGGCGCCCGGTGGCCGAGGGCGCCGCCAGCATCATGTACGCGGTCGACCTGCCCGACGGCGGCCCGACCGGCACCTTCACCCGCGACGGGCGCCCCGTGCCCTGGTGACGATCACGGCGAGCCGGGATCGCGCGCCTCGCGCACGGCCGCCGCGACCAGGGCCCGCAGCTCGTCGGCGCCGCGGGCCCGCTCGCCCTCCAGCTCGCGGCGCAGTCGCTCCAGCTCGGCGTCGGCGCGGGCGCGCAGCGCCGCCTCCGCCTCCGCGCGGTCCCGGGCGCGGGCCAGCTCCCGGTCGAGCCGCTCGCGGGTCTGCCGTTCCGCGGTGAGCGCGGCGACCGCCTCGTCCCGTTCGCCCGCCAGCTCCCCGCGGACGCGGTCGGCCTCGGCCGCCGCCCGCTGTGCCTCGTCCCGTGCCGCGGTGGCGCCCGCCAGCTCCGCCGCGGTGTCGGCGAGCTGCGCGCGCAGCGCGTCCCGCTCGGCGCGGTGTTCGTCCGCGCGGGCGCGGGCGGCGCCCCGCTCGGTGACGGCGCGCTCGGCCCGCACCCCCGCCTCCCGGGCCGCCGCCTCGGCCTCGGCGGCCCGTTGCTCCGCGGCGTCGGCCCGCTCCTCGGCCCGCTCCCGCGCCGCCACGGCCTCCTGCGCCTGCTGACGCGCCGCGCCGAGCGCCTCGGTGGCCTCGAGGGCCTGGCGCGCCGCCGCTGCGGCCCGCTCGACGGCGGCCGCCTTCTCCTCCTCCGCCTGCGCGGCCTGCTCGCGCGCGAGCCGGGCGTCCCGCTCGGCCCGCTCCCGGGCCTGCTGCGCCTCCACGCGGGCGGCCTCCGCCTCCGCCGCGGCCCGGTTGGCCGCCTCCACGGCGGCGAGCGCGCCGCCCTCCACCTCGTCCAGCCGCGTCCGGACGGCGGCGAGGGCCTCGGCGAGGTCGGCGACCGGCCCCCGCAGCGCGTCGACGTGCTCGCGGAGCCGATCGGCGTCCAGTTGGAACGTCGCGCGGCCCGCGTCGAGGCCCAGCGCCTCCAGCGCGTCGCGCTCCGCCCGGGCCATCTGCGCGCAGGTCTTGCCACCCGGCCAGCGGGTGTCCTTGCAGAACGAGCGGCGCCGCCCGCCCTGGGGGCCCGGAGGGGGCAGCTCGGCCCGGCACTTGCTGTAGCCGCAGCGTACGACCTCGTCGATCATGGTCTCGCAGGTTACACGTTCGACGTTTCCAAACTCAGCACCCCTCTTCGAGTTCAGAAACTCAAACCAGCAACCAACGAAACCGGTGTTTTGTTGGCGTGCACCCCGCCCGATGGGCCTCTGGAGATGGACCCCTTGGACGCGCCGCCCGAAGCCGGTGCGTGAGCGCGGCGCCGAGGCCTCGCACGCGACGCGTGGTGCCGACACACCGGTTGCGGTCGATGTGCGAGCCGGGGGAACCGGTGGGTGAACGAGGGGCCGGCGAGCTCCCGGGGGCTCCGCACACGAGGTGCGGTGCCGGCACGCCGGGTGCAGTGGATGCGCGAGACCGATGATCGACTACGTGCGGGCCCTCTCACCGCTGTTCACGGGGTGGAAGCCCGGCGAGCGGCTGGCGGTGCCGAGCGGGACGGCCACCGCGGCGCTGGTCACCCACCTGCACCGGGATCACACCGACGCGGCCGCGCTCGCGGACGTGCTGGTGCAGGAGGCGCCGGTGCTGCGACCGGCGCCCGGGTACGGCGACGACGTGGACAACCAGGAACCACCGCGAACGACGCAGCCGACGGCTCCGGGAGCAACCAGCGCAACGGGTCACCGGTCGCGGCTGCCGTCGACGGGCGGCAAGCGCGGTTCCGTCGTCGGCGAGGGCCGAGGACGGCGCGTTCTGGACCCGGGGGGCGCAGGCGGCCAACCCGCGAGCAGCGAGCCAACGGCTCGCGTCTTGCCGCGAGCCCCCGACCGGGGGCGTGTCGAAGCCGAACCCGTCCGCGGCGACCCTCCTCCTGGCGTACGGTTCCCGGCGTGGAGCTGGACCCGCTCGTCGTGTTGGAGGCCGTCCGCGACCGCTCCCCCGCCCTCCCCGCCGCGGACGAGTCGACCTGGCCGGGCGTCGACGACCCCGAGGTGCTCAAGGCCCAGCTGCTCGACTGGCTGTCCCAGTACGCGAACGCGGGCACCCGCCGCACCTACGCCTACGCGCTCGGGCTGCCGATCGACTGGGTCGACCCCGCAGGCGGCCCGCGCCGGCCCGGCCCGCCCCCGGCGCCGCCGGGACCGCTGCACGACCTGGCGTGGTTCCGGTGGTGCGCCGCCCGGGCCCTCGACCCGCGCCGCGCCACCGCGGCGCACGTGAAGGCGTGGCTGCACGCGCTCGACGCCGCGGGGGCGCAACGGCGGACCCGGCAGCGGATGCTGTCGACGCTCTCCGCGCTCTACGCCCACCTCGCCGAGACGGGCGTCGTCGCGGCGAACCCGGCGGCGCTCAACCGGGCCCGGCTCGGGCTGTCGTCCAGCGCGCGCGACGCCTCACCGACCGTGCGCCTCACCCCCGAGCAGCTGAAGGCTCTGCTCATGGCCGCGGCGCGGCTGCCGTACTCGCGCAGCCCGCGGCTCGCCCGGCTCTACGCGCTGCGCGCCGTGGCGGTGGTGGCGCTGCTGACGCTCGGGCTGCGGATCTCCGAGGTGGTCGGCCTCGACCGCGACGACCTGTACCGCACCGGCGGCGACGACGTCCTGCGCGTGCTCGGCAAGGGCGGCCTGCACCGCGAGGTGTACGTGACCGACCTCGTGCGCGAGGCGCTCGCCGCCTACCTGGCCGAGCGGGACCGCCTCGGCGGCACGGCCGTGCCCGCGCCGCGGGGCCGCACCGCGGCGGGCTCGGCGCCGCTGATCGCCACCCGCGACGGGGGCCGCTGCTCCCGGGTGGACCTCTACACGCTGCTGCGGCGCATCGCCGCCCACGCCGGCCCGGCGCTCGACGGCGTGGCCGACCGGGTGCACCCGCACGCCCTGCGCCACGCCTACGTCACGATCGCGCTCGAGCGGGACGCGCGGATCCAGCACGTCCAGGCCGACGTCGGGCACGCCACCATCGCCACCACGCAGCACTACGACCGGGGCAGGCGCACGCGGGAAAGCAGCGCCGCCGACCTGGTGGCCGCCGCCATCGCCGCGGCACCCGACCCGGCCTGACCGACGCCCGTCAGCGCCGCGTCGCGTAGCGGGTCATCACGACGCCGCCGGGGAAGATCCGCGTCTCCACCAGGTCGAGGTGCACCCACGCGTCGAGGGCGGTGAAGAACGGCGTTCCGGCGCCGACGAGCACCGGGTGGGTGGCCAGGACGTACTCGTCGATCAGGCCCGCCCGCATGGCCGCCGCGGCGAGCGTCGCCCCGCCGATGGTCATCGGCCCGCCGTCCTCGGCCTTCAGCCGGGTGATCTCGGCGACCGCGTCGCCCGCCACGAGGCGGGTGTTCCAGCCGACCTCCTCCTCGAGCGTCGAGGAGAACACGACCTTCGGCGTGTCCCGCCAGTTGCGCGCGAACTCGATCTCCAGCGGGCCGGCGCCGGGCTGCTGGTCGCCGGTCGGCCAGTAGGAGCTCATCGTCTCCCACAGCTTGCGGCCGTAGAGGGTCAGCTCGCTCGCCTGTTCCTCCTCGAGCCAGAACCGGAACAGCTCGTCGCTCGGCCCGCCGTGGGCGCCGGAGTCGCCGGCGCTCCAGTCGATGACGTCGCCCGGCGCGGCGATGTAGCCGTCCAGGGTCACGTTCATGCCGAAGATCAGTCTGCGCATCGAGGCCTCCGCGGGTGTCGGTCGCACGAGATCTGACGCCCGCGGCGCGGGGAACTCATCGGTCGGCGCGCGGGACCGCCGGGCCGGTCTTGGGCAGCTCGTCGCGGTGCGCGACACCGTCCTTGACAACCAGCGCGACCCGCCCGGCCGCGGTGATGTCGGCGACCGGGTCGCCGTCGACCAGGACCAGGTCGGCGAGCTTGCCGACCGCCAGCGTGCCCAGGTCGTGGTCGAGCCCGAGGTTCTGGGCCGCGGCGCTGGTCGCGGCCATGAGCGCCTGCATCGGCGTGAGCCCGTGGCGCACCATCAGCTCGAGCTCGCGGGCGAAGTCGCCGTGGGCGTTGTACGGGGTGCCCGCGTCGGTGCCTGCGGCGATCCGCATGCCGGACGCGACGGCGGCGACGAAGCTCTCCCGCTGCCGCTGCGCCTCCCGTTCGGCCTTCTCCACGACCCAGGCCGGGATGCCGGCGGCGGCGTTGCGGATGATCCCGTCGACGGCGAGCATCGTCGGGGCGAGGAACGTGCCGCGGTCGACGGCGATCTCGAGCAGCTCGTCGTCGAGGTAGAAGCCGTGCTCGATCGAGTCGACGCCGGCGAGGAGCGCGTTGTGGATCCCGGCCCGGCCGATGGCGTGCGTCGTGACCCGCTTGCCCGCGTTGTGCGCCTCCTGCGCGACGACGGCGAGCTCCTCGGGCAGCAGGGCGGTCTGCATCGGGGTGACCCCCGGGGTCAGCACGCCGCCGGTGGCCATCACCTTGAGCACCTCGGCGCCGCACTTGAGCTCCGTGCGGGCGGCCTTGCGCACCTCGTCGGGGCCGTCGGCCTCCCGGCCGATGTGGTGGCCGTGCCCGCCGGTCATCGTGATGAGCCGGCCCGCCGGTTGCACCCGCGGGCCGGGGACCAGCCCGCGCTCGATCTCCCGGGCGAGGTCGATGACGATGTTGTCGGGCGCGCCGCAGTCGCGGACCGTGGTCACGCCCGACCGGAGGGTCTGCCAGGCGGTCCGCGCCGCCCGCAGGGTGGCGGTGGGGACCGTGTCGGACTCGATCTGGCCGATCAGGTCCGGTGCGCCGTCGGCGGTGAGGTGCACGTGGCAGTTGATCAGCCCGGGGAGAACCGTGCGGCCCTCGCCCTCGACGACGGCCTCCCCGGCGGTGGACGGGGCCTGGTCGGCGGGTCCCATCCAGGCGATGCGGCGGCCCTCGACGACCAACGCCTGGGCGGGGACCGGGGGTGCGCCGGTGCCGTCGACGACCGTGACGTCGCGGAGCAGGAAGCTCGGGGTGCTCATGCGCCGATCCTCACCCGGCAGGCCGGTCGGTGGTGGACAGCCTCGGGTCGAGCGCGTCGCGCAGCCCGTCGCCGAGCAGGTTGAACGCCAGGATGGCGAGGAAGATCGCGATCCCGGGGAACGCGGTGAGGTGGGGGGCGCTGAAGATGAACTGGCGGCCCTCCCCGAGCATCGTGCCCCACTCCGCGGTCGGCGACTGCACGCCGAGCCCGAGGAACCCGAGCCCGGCCGCGAGCAGGATGCTGACCCCGATGCTCAGCGTGGCGTGCACCAGCACCGGGGTGAGGCAGTTGCGGAACACGTGCCGCACGATGATCCGCAGGTCGCCCGCCCCCAGCGCCCGCGCCGCCTCGACGAAGGGCTCCTCGCGCAGGCTGAGCACCGACGAGCGCACCAGCCGCACGATCACCGGGATGACGCTGATCCCGACCGCCACGATCACGTTCTGCAGGCTCACCCCCAGCACCGCGACCAGCGTGAGCGCCAGCAGGATGCTGGTGAACGCGAACAGCATGTCGGCGAACCGGGACACGGCCATGTCCGCCCAGCCGCCGTAGTAGCCGGCGACCACGCCCAGCGGAACGCCCACGACCAGGCCGATCGCGACCGCGAGCACGCCGATGAGCAGCGAGATCCGCGTGCCGTACATCAGCCGGGTGGCGATGTCGCGGCCCAGCTGGTCGGTGCCCAGCCAGTGCGACGCCGACGGCGGTTGGATCGCGGCGGACAGGTCCTGCGCGTTCGGGTCGTACGGCGAGATCAGCGGCGCGGCGAAGGCCAGCACCAGGAACGTGACGATGATGGCCAGCCCGACCATGGCCGGTGGGTGGCGGCGGAAGCGTTGCCAGGCTCGCATGGCAGTCAGTACCTGATCCGCGGGTCGACGACGACGTACAGGACGTCCACGAAGACGTTCAACAGGACGAACAACAAGGCGTAGACCAGCACGAGACCCTGCACGACCGGGAAGTCCCGTGCGTTGATCGAATCGACCAGCAGGCGCCCGATCCCCGGCCAGCCGAACACCGTCTCGGTCAGGACCGCCCCGCCCAGGAGCGCCCCGAACTGCAGACTGATGACGGTCAGGACCGGGATGAACGCGTTGCGCAGGCCGTGCTTGACGATCACGGTGCGCGGTGGGGCGCCCTTGGCCTGCGCGGTGCGGATGTAGTCCTGCCCCAGCACCTCGAGCATGCTGGCGCGGGTCATCCGCGACACCAGCGCCGTGGAGAACGCGCCGAGCGTCGCCGCGGGCAGCACGATGCTCGTCGGCTCGTCGGCCCCGGCCGCGGGCAGCCACCCCAGCGTCACGGCGAACAACAGGATGAGCAGCAGCCCCAGCCAGTAGACGGGCATCGAGATGCCCATCACCGCGACGCTGGAGATCAGGTGGTCGACCACGGTGCCGCGCCGCACCGCGGCGACCACCCCGGCGGCGATCCCGGCCACCGCGCCGATCAGGGTGGAGACCGCCGCGAGGGTCAGCGTGGCGGGCATCCTCGCGGCGATCTCCAGCGCCACCGGCCGGGACGTGCGGGCCGACGTGCCCAGGTCGCCCTGGAGCAGGCCGGTCAGGAACGACCAGTACTGCGACACGAGCGGCCGGTCCAGCCCGAGCTCGGCGCGGATCCGCTCGACCTGTTCGGCGCTCGCGTCCAGGCCGGCCAGCACCCGCGCCGGGTCACCAGGCAGCACGCGCAGCATCAGGAAGATCAGCACCGACACCCCGAACAGGGTGATCAGCGACAGCAGCAGCGTGCGCACGATGTGCGCGGTGGTGCCCCTCATCCGGCGACTACCCCATGCCCCTCAGCTCGCGGCCGGCCGCGCGTAGAGGGCGTCGAACTTCTCGGTCGGCGTCGTCGAGATGCCGGTGACGTCGACCGAGTGGACCACGGGGAACGACTGCGTCCACAGGAAGATCCACGGAGCCTCCTCCCAGATGATCCTCGATGCGTCGCAGTACAGCTGCCCGCGCACCTCCTCGTTCACCTCCGTGTCGGCCTGCGCGAGCAGCTCCTCGACCCGCGGGTTGGTGTAGAAGGCCGTGCCGAGGCCGGTCGGCGGGTGCGTGGCCGAGCGGAACATCTGCATCTGTTGGTCGGCGTCGAGGATCGCGGGGGCCCAGCCCAGCAGGTGCATGTCGACGGTGTCCTCCGAGTGCGGCGCGTTCACCCGGCCCAGGTAGGCGCCCCAGTCGCTGGTCCCGACCGTGACGTTCAGCCCGACCTCGCGCAGGTAGCCGGCGATCGCCTCGGTGGCCTGCTGGTCCTGCACGTAGCGGCCGCTCGGGGTGATCAGCTCGAGCGTGGCGCCCTCCGCGCCGGCCTCGGCGAGCAGCTGCCGGGCCCGGTCCGGGTCGTACGGGTAGCTGCCGGTCGAGCAGTAGCCGAACAAGGCGGACGACATCGGCGCGTCCATCACCTTCCCCGCCCCGAACAGCACGTTGTCGACGATCGCCTGCTTGTCGACCGCGTAGTTGAGCGCCTGGCGCACCCGGACGTCGGACAGCAGCGGGTCGAGGGTGTCGAGCGCGATGTAGATGGATCGGTCGCTCTCGCCGAGGATCACGTTCACGTCGGGGTTGTCCTGCAGCGCGCGCAGGTCCGCCACCGGCGGCAGGATGATCATGTCGACCTGCCCGGCGAGCAGCAGGCTCTCCCGGGTGGCCGCCTCCGGGACGATCCGGAACTCGACCGTCTCGTAGAACGGCTGCTCACCCCAGTACTGGGGGTACTTCGTGACCGTGAGGCTCTGCCCGGCGGTGTAGCTGGTGAACGTGTACGGCCCGGTGCCGACCGGGTGCTGGTAGTTGTCGTAGGTGTTGCCCTCGGCCTCCACCGACGCGGGCGAGATCATGCCCGCGGTCGTGAGGGTGAGCGCCTTCATGAAGATCGGCGACGGCTGCGACAGCACGATCCGCACGGAGTGCTCTCCGGTCGCCTCCACCGACTCCATGACCTCGAACGGCGCCCCGAGCGGGACCCGCAGGTTCGGGTCGGTGATCCGCTGGAGGTTGAACACGACCGCGTCGGCGTTGAACGGGGTGCCGTCGTGGAACGTGACGCCCTGCCGGAGCGTGAGGTCGATCGTGCGCCCGTCCGGCGAGACCTCGTAGGACTCGGCGAGCACGCCCACGACCTCGCCGTCGCGCTCCTCGACCAGCGTCTCGACGACGTAGTCGACCACGTTCTGCACCGTGGTCGTGGTCTGGCCCGCGGGGTCGAGGGTGTCCAGGTCGATGCCGATGGCGATCGAGAAGGATGAGTCGCCTCCCCCGCCGGGGCCCGCGGCCGGGTCCTCCTCGAAGCTGCAGGCGCCCAGCAGGAGCCCGGCCGCCACGAGCGCGGCGGCGATGCGTCCTCGTGTCGATGGGCGTTTCATCCCAACCCCCGATCCTTCGGTCATGAGATCACTCGGAGTGGTTCGGCGAAGTGGCAGGCGGCCGGGTGGCCGTGCCCGGAGCGGTCGACGAGCTCGGGTTCCTCGGCGGCGCAGATCGGCTGCGCCTTCGGGCAGCGGGTCCGGAAGTTGCAGCCGGACGGCGGGTTGGCCGGGCTCGGCACGTCGCCGGTGAGGACGATGCGCTCCCGCGTCCGCCGCTTGTGCGGGTCGGGGATGGGCACGGCCGACAGGAGCGCCTGCGTGTACGGGTGGGTGGGGCGCTCGTAGATGTCGGCGCGCGTGCCGATCTCGACGATCTTGCCGAGGTACATCACCGCCACCCGGTCGGAGATGTGGCGGACCACGGACAGGTCGTGGGCGATGAAGATGAACGCAAGCCCGTGCTCCCGCTCCCGGCCGGTGGGCCGCTCCTGCACCTGCCGCAGCAGGTTCACCACCTGGGCCTGGATCGACACGTCCAGCGCCGAGACCGGCTCGTCGAGCACCAGCACCTGTGGGTCGAGGGCGAGGGCCCGCGCGATGCCGATGCGCTGGCGCTGGCCGCCGGAGAACTCGTGCGGGTAGCGCTCGGCGTGCTCGGGGGTGAGCCCGACCGACTCCAGCAGCGCGTCGACCCGGTCCCGCAGCTCGGAGCCGGACGCGAGCCCGTGGATCTGGAACGGCTCGCTGACGATCGCGCGCACCGTCATCCGCGGGTTCAGCGACCGGTAGGGGTCCTGGAAGACGAACTGCATCTCCCGGCGGACGTCCTTCATCTTCGCCCGGCTGTAGCCGGTGATGTCGGTACCGCGGAAGAAGATCCGCCCCGAGGTGGGCTCCTGGAGCTTCACGACGGTGCGCCCGGTGGTGGTCTTGCCGCAGCCGGACTCGCCCACGAGCCCGAGGGTCTCGCCCGCGCGCAGGGTGAAACTGACCCCGTCCACGGCGTAGACCGTGCCGACCTGGCGCCGGGTCACCCCGCCGCGGATCGGGAAGTACGTCCTCAGGTCCTCCACCCGCAGCAGCTCGGGCGCGCTCACGAGCCACCACCCGCCCCGAGCTGGATGCCCATCTCGTCGGCGACCGCGGCCCGCTCCGCGGGCACCTCCTCGGCGAAGTGGCACGCCGACCGCACCCCGTCGCCGACGTCGCGCAGCGGGGGCACCTCGGTCCGGCACACCTCCCGGTCCTTGGCGAGCCGGCACCGCGGGTGGAACGCGCACCCGGGCGGCAGGTCGATCAGGTTCGGCGGGGAGCCGGGGATGGGTTCGAGCTGCTCGACGTCGACGTCGAGGCGGGGCAGGCTGCTCAGCAGGCCGAGCGTGTACGGGTGCCGGCACGAGGAGAAGATCGAGTACACGTCGGCGACCTCGACGACCCGCCCGCCGTACATCACCACCACCCGGTCGGCGTGCTCGGCGATCAGCGCCAGGTCGTGGGTGATGAGCACGGTGGCCGCGCCGGTCTGCTCCTGCGCGGCGCGCAGGACGTCGAGGACCTGCGCCTGGATGGTGACGTCCAGGGCGGTGGTGGGCTCGTCGGCGATGAGCACCTTCGGCCCGTTGGCGATGGCCATCGCGATCATCGCGCGCTGCCGCATGCCGCCGGAGTGCTCGTGGGGGTACTGGTCGTAGCGGACCTCGGGGTTGGGCACGCCGACCGACGCGAGCAGCTCGATCGCCCTGCTGCGCGCGGCCTCCCGGCTCAGCGCGCGGTCGTGCAGCCGCAGCGCCTCCGCGATCTGCTCCCCGACCGTCAGCACCGGGTTCAGGCTCGTCATCGGGTCCTGGAAGATCATCCCGATGTCGCGGCCGCGCACCTGCCGCAGCTCCTTCGCCGGCATCGTCAGAAGGTCGCGCCCCTCGAAGAGGATCTCACCGGAGACGATCCGCCCCGGCGGGCACGGGACGAGGCCCAGGATCGACATCGCCGTGACGGTCTTGCCCGACCCCGACTCGCCCACCACACCCAGCGTCTCGCCGGGGTACAGGTCCCAGCTGACGTCCGTGACGGCCTTGACGACGCCGTTCGGCGTGACGAACTCCGTCGTCAGTCCGCGTACGGACAGCACCGGATCGGGCAACGACGATCCTCCTTGACGCTCTTGGTGGGGTGAAGGTAGGACAGATCAGACCTATCTGGGTGACATCCGCATAACGGAGGCGAAAGATCGCTTCGCTCCCCGGTCCCACGTTCACCGTCTCGGCCGAGCGGTTGCGCCGCGACCTCGAACACGTCGCCTCCTACGGCGCCACCGCGAGCGGCGGGGTCGCCCGCACCAGTTTCACCGACGCCGACCGGCGGGTGCGCGCGTGGCTCGCCGACCGGTGCGAGGAGGCCGGGCTGCGGCTGCGCACCGACGCCGTCGGCAACGTCTTCATGCGGCTCGAGGCGCCAGGCGCGCCGCCGGACACGCCCCCGGTCTGGGCGGGATCGCACCTGGACAGCGTGCCCGAGGGCGGCCGCTTCGACGGGGCGCTCGGGTCGCTCGCCGCGCTGGAGGTGGTGCGCCGGCTCGCCGAGGAGCGGGTGCAGCTGCGCCGCCCGGTGGAGGCCGTGGTGTTCGCCGACGAGGAGGGCAGCTACCACCACCTGCTCGGGTCGACCGCGCTCGTGCGCGGGTTCAGCGCCGACGAGCTCGCCGCGCTGCGCGGCCGCGACGGGACCCGGCTCGCCGACGCGCTGCAGGCGATGGGCTTCGACGCGCAGGCGGCGACCCGGGTGAAGCTCTCCCCCGGCGACGTGCACGCCTACGTCGAGCTGCACATCGAGCAGGGGGCGGTGCTCGAGTCGGCCGGCGCCACGATCGGGGTGGTCACCGCGATCGTCGGGATCGGCAGCGGGTGGCTGGAGTTCCGCGGCCGCCAGGACCACGCAGGCACCACCCCGATGGCGCTGCGGCGCGACGCACTGCGCGGAGCGGGCGACCTCGTGGCCCGCCTGCCCGAGGTCGCCCGATCCGTGAGCGCCGACGCGGTCGCCACCTGCGGCATCGTCCACGTCGAGCCCGGCGCCGCGAACGTGGTGCCTGCCCTGGTGCGGCTGTCGCTCGACTTCCGCGACCCCGACCGCGGGCGGCTGCTGAGCCTCGAGGACGCCGTGGTCGCCGCCGCGCACGCCGCCGCCGAGCGGCACGCCCTCGAGGTCACCTACACGCGCGAGAGCATCATCGACCCGGTTCCGCTGGACCCGACGATGCAGGAGCTCGTGGCCACGGCGGCCGCCGAGCGCGGCCTGCCGGCGCTGCACCTGCCCTCCGGCGCCGGACACGACGCGCAGAACATCGCCCGGCTCGCCCCCACCGGCATGATCTTCGTGCCGAGCGTCGGCGGCCGGAGCCACTCACCGGCCGAGGCGACCCGGTGGGAGGACGTCGAGGCGGGGGCGAACGTGCTGCTCGCGACCGTGCACGCCCTCGCCACCGGGTGACCGGCCCGTCACCGCTGCCGCGTGGGCCGGATGATCATCTCGTTCACGTCGACGCCGTCGGGCTGCGCGACGGCGTAGGCGATGGCGTCGGCGATCGCGCCCGCCGGGATGGTGTGGGCGCGGTAGGTGACCATCGCGTCCTTCGCGACGGGGTCGGTGATCGAGTCGGCGAGCTCGGACTCGGTCACCCCGGGCGAGATGGTGGTGACCCGGATGCTCGGGTCGGACTCCTGCCGCAGCCCCTCCGAGATCGCCCACGCCGCGTGCTTGGTGGCGGCGTAGACCGCGGCGGTCGGCGAGACCTGGTGGGCCGCGATCGACGCGACGGTCACGAAGTGCCCGCCGCCCTGGCGTTGGAAGACGGGCAACGCGGCCGCGATCCCGTGGAGCAGGCCCTTGACGTTGACGTCGATCATCCGGTCCCACTCGTCGACCAGCAGCGCGTCCAGCCGCGACAGCGGCATCACGCCCGCGTTGCCGACCAGCACGTCGAGCCGCCCGTGCGCGGCCACGGCCGCCTCGACGAAGGCCGCCACGGCCTGCCGGTCGGTGACGTCGAGCCGGCGCACGTCGGCGCTCCCGCCCTCGGCGCGGATCTTCTCCGCGACGGCGGCGAGCCGGTCCTCACGGCGCGCACCGAGCACGACGTGGTGGCCGTCGGCGGCGAGCCGCAGCGCGGTCGCCTCCCCGATGCCGCTGCTCGCGCCGGTCACTGCGATGACCTTGCTCATGGTGGGGATTCCTCTCTCCGCTGGGTCGATCCCAGGCTCGCCGGGACCGCCGCGGCGGAGGAGGCCGAGGATTTCCTGGGTGCCGGGCACCCACCCTCGGTGGCCGGCGGCGGGATCGGCGGAACCCGACGTGGGGCTGCCTGCTGATTGGCCCCGCGCGTGGACGCCAGGCACAACCCCCGTTCCCCGGCGCGGCGCGCGCCGTCGACCGCGCCCCCACGCACCGGTCGGGCGGATGATCCGCCTCCCGTCGCCGTCGCCGACCAGGACGAGGCCCTGCGGTTCCGAACGGAGCAGGTGGGCTTCGACCTGCGCGCCGAGCCGGGGGTGGGCAGCGCCCGCCGGCTCGAGGTGGCCCCCTCCCGGCGCCGCGTCGGCCCTGGTGGGCCCGTTGGCGTCGTTCCTCGACCCCGAGGGCCCCGAGGGCAACGAATTCGGGCTGCGGGAGTGGACCGGCACGCGGGAACAACACGCCGCGCGCGGGGCGTTGGCTGTCGCCATGGAGATCACCGTGGTCATCGCGTCGCGCCCGAACGTCCCGCCCGAGGAGGAGATGCGCACCGCCGTGGTGGCCGACCGGCTCGGCTACCGCGATCTCTGGGTCGGTGAGGGCTTCGTCTGGGATGCGTTCGCGCTGGCCACGGCCGCCGGGCTCGCCACGGAGCGGATCGCGCTGACCGTCGGGCCGATCCCGGTGTCGGTGCGGGACCCGGCGTCGATCGCGCGCGCCGCCGCGTCGACGGCCGCGCTGGTCCGCCGGCCGGTCGGCGTGGCGCTGGGCACCTCCAGCGTGCGGGTGGTCGAGCGCATGCACGGCCGGTCGCGCCGCCGCGCCGTCGCGACGATGGCCGAGAGCGCCCAGGCGCTGCGCGCCCTCTTCCGCGGCGAGGTCGCCGACTTCGCGGGCGAGATGGTGTCCACCCACGACTACCGGCTGCGGCTCGACCCGCCGGGTGGGCCGATCACGCTCGCGGCCTTCGGGGACCGCGCGATCGCCGTCGCCGCCGAGCACGCCGACCGCATGGTGCTCGACCTGGTCTCCCCGGAGCTGGCGCGCGGCTACCGGGAAAAGCTCGACGCCGCGGCACGGCGCGCCGGGCGGCCCGCGCCGAAGCTCGCCGCGTGGATCCCCGCCGCCGTCGAGCCGACCGCCGAGGCCCGCACCCAGGTGCTGCGCAGCGTCGTCGGCTACCTCGAGGTCGCCGGCTACGGCGAGATGTTCACCGCGGCCGGGCTGGGCGACGCCGTCCGGATGGCCGCGGCGGGCGCCGACCGCGACGCGCTGCTCGCCGCGCTGCCCCCGGATGCCGCGGACCGGCTCGGGCTGGTGGGCGACGTCGACACCGTCCGGGCCCGGCTCGACGCCTACGCCGCCGCCGGCCTGGAGGAGGTGGTGCTCGTCCCCGCCACGGAGGGCGACCCGGGCGGGGAACGCACGCTCACCGCGCTCGCGGCTTGCGCGCCTCGATGAGGTAGCGGCTCGAGTGGGCCACGAACGGGCCCTCGGCCTCCATCAGCTCGTGCAGCTCGCGCAGCCGGTCGCGGTAGGCGTCCACCGTGAAGCCCGGGACGAGCCAGATCACCTTGCGCAGGAACCACACCACCGCGCCGACGTCGTGGAACTCCATGCGCAGCCGCGCCGTCCGCAGATCCACGACCTCGAGCCCGGCCGCCGCCGCGTCCCGGCGGGCCCGGTCGGGGTGGCGGCGGTTGCGGGCCTCCTCCGGCTGGGGCCCGAGGAAGAACTCGATCAGCTCGAACACGCTCGCCGGGCCCACGTGCTGGGCGAGGTAGCTCCCGCCGGGCCGCAGCACCCGCGCGATCTCCGCCCACCACACCGTCACCGGGTGCCGGCTGGTGACGAGGTCGAACGCGGCGTCACCGAACGGCAGCGGCGGCTCGTCGGGGGCGGCCACCACGGCCACGCCCCGCGGGTGCAGCAGCCGCGTGGCCCGGGCGACGTTCGGCGGCCAGCCCTCCGTGGCCACCACCAGCGGCGGGTACGACGGCACCCCGGCGAGCACCTCCCCGCCGCCGGTCTGCACGTCGAGCGCGGCCGACACCCGGGGCAGCCGCTCCGCCAACAGCCGCTGGTAACCCCACGGTGGACGCTCCTCCGTGGCGCGCCCGTCGAGCCAGGAGAAGTCCCAGCCCTCCACCGGGGCGGCGGCGGCCTCGGCCACCAGGTCGTCGACGTCGCTGCGCGCGCGGGCCATGATCGCTTCCTACCCGCGCCCGCCGCGCGGCCGCGACCGGAGAACGAGCGCTACCGGGGCCTGCGCACCGGCAGGCAGCAGTCCACGGCGCACGGCGCGCCGTTCACGGTGCAGCCGCCGGCCGGGACGTCGCTGAGCGAGCGCGGCGCGGCGTCGTGCAGCTGCTCGGCCACGAGCTCGGCGACCATGTCGGCGAACCGCGGGTCCGGCCCCGCCGTCGCGGCCCGGGCGAACCCCATGCCGAGCTCCTCGGCGCGCTGGCGGGCCTCGGTGTCGAGGTCCCAGATCACCTCGACGTGGTCGGAGACGAACCCGACCGGCGACACCACGACCGCCGGCACGCCGCGCGCGTGCAGGGCCTCGATGTGGTCGACGATGTCGGGCTCCAGCCACGGCACCTGCGGTGGGCCCGACCGGGACTGCCACACCACGTCGTGGTCCACCGGCCCCGACGCGCCGCCCAGCTCGGCGGCCACGAGGCGGGCGGCCTCCGTGACCTGCCGGGAGTAGCGGTGCCCGCCCTCCTCCGGCGGCCCGGCGGCGGCGTCGGCGGCGACGGGGATCGAGTGGGCGGTGAACACGAGCCGGGCCTCGTCGCGCACGTCGGCGGGCAGCGTGGCCCGCGCGGCGCGCACCGCGTCGGCGTTCGCCTCGACGAACAGCGGGTGGTCGAAGAAGTGGCGCAGCTTGACCAGCTCCGGCGCACCGTCCCCCACGGCCTTGCGGGCGCGCTCGATGTCCTCCTGGTACTGGCGGCACGACGAGTAGCCGCCGTAGGCGCTGGTGGCGAACACCAGCGCGCGCCGCACCCCGTCGCGGACCATCTCCGCGACCGTGTCCTCGACCATCGGGTGCCAGTTGCGGTTGCCGAAGTACACCGGCAGCTCGATCCGCTCCCGGACCGCCGCGATGATCTCCCGGTTGCGCGCGTTGAGCGGGCTCACCCCGCCGAAGTGCTGGTAGTGCTCCTCGACGGCGTCGAGCCGCTCCGGTGGTACGCCGCGGCCCCGGACCACGTTCTCCAGGAAGGGCCGCACGTCGGCGGGGCCCTCCGGCCCACCGAACGACAGGACCAGCAGGGCGTCGAACTCGCTCACCCTGGCATTAGACACCCACGGCGTGGAAGCCGCCGTCGGCCCACACCATCGAGCCGGTGGTGGCGGGCAGCCAGTCCGACAGCAGCGCGCACACCGTCTTCGCGACCGGCACCGGGTCGTTGACGTCCCACCCCAGCGGGGCCCGGCCGTCCCACGCGTCCTCGAACGCGGCGAAACCGGGGATCGACTTCGCGGCCATCGTCCGGACCGGCCCCGCCGCGCACACGTTCACCCGGATGCCCTTCGGGCCCAGGTCGCGGGCGAGGTAGCGGGTGACCGACTCCAGCGCCGACTTCGCGACGCCCATCCAGTCGTAGGCGGGCCAGGCCTGCCGGTTGTCGAAGTCCATCCCGACGATCGAGCTGCCCGGCCCGAGCAGCGGCAGCACCGCGGTCGCGAGCGACTTGAACGAGTACGCACTGACGTGCAGCGTCTGCGCGACGTCCTCCCACGGCGCGTTGAGGAACGCGCCCTCGCCCAGGCAGGAGGCGGGCGCGAAGCCGATCGAGTGCAGCACGCCGTCGAGCTTCGGGTCCTCGCCCAGGTGCGGGGTCACGCGCTCGGCGAGCGTGTCCAGGTGCTCCTGGTTGGTCACGTCCAGCTCGACGACCGGCGCGGCCTGCGGCAGCCGCTGCGCGATCCGTTCCACCAGCCGGAGCCGGCCGTAGCCGGTGAGCACGACCTGCGCACCCTGCTCCTGCGCCACCTTGGCGACGTGGAAGCCCAGCGAGGCGTCGGTGATGACACCGGTGATGAGCAGGCGCTTGCCCTCGAGGAGTCCCATGGAAGCCTTCCGATCGTCGTCTGGTGTTCCGGTCAGTGGCCCATGCCGAGGCCGCCGTCGACGGGGATGACCGCACCCGTGACGTACCCGGCGCCCTCGGAACCCAGCCACGTGACCGCGGAAGCGACCTCCTCCGGACTGGCGTACCGGCCGAGCGGAACCTGCGAGACGATCTCCGCGCGGCGCTCCTCGGGCAGGGCCCTGGTCATGTCCGTGTCGACGAAACCGGGCGCCACCACGTTGGCGGTGATGCCGCGCGACCCCAGCTCGCGGGCGATCGACCGGGCGAGCCCGACCAGCCCCGCCTTGGAGGCCGCGTAGTTCACCTGGCCGGCGGAACCGCTCAGGCCGACCACGCTGGAGATGAAGATCATCCGCCCGGTCTTGGCCCGCAGCATCCCCCGCGCCGCCCGCTTGGCCACCCGGTAGGCCGCGGTGAGGTTGGCGTCGACGACGCGTGTGAACGACTCCTCGCTCATCCGCAGCAGCAGCGTGTCGTCGTTGATGCCGGCGTTGGAGACGAGGACCTCGACCGGGCCGTGCTTCTCCTCGACCTGTGTGAACGCCGCGTCGATCGCGGCCGCGTCGGTGACGTCGCACTGCACCGGCAGCAGCTCGCCGGGCAGGCCCTCGGCCCCGCTGCGGTGGGTGACCGCCACCTTGTCCCCCTGCGCCGCGAACGCTTTCGCGATCGCCAGCCCGATCCCGCGGTTGCCTCCGGTCACCAGCACGCTGCGTCCCACGGCGCACACCCTATGGGCAGCGCCGCGACCCATCGACCCCGGCTCGCCGGTCAGGTCAGGTACTCGCGCAGGCTGCGGCTACGCGCCGGGTGGCGCAGCTTCGTCATCGTCCGCACCTCGATCTGGCGGATCCGCTCCCGGGTGACGCCGTAGGTGCGGCTGACCTCGTCGAGCGTGTGGGGTCGTCCGCCGGTCAGACCGAACCGGAGGCGGATGATGCCCTCCTCCCGCTCGGTCAGCGTCGCGAGGACGGCGCCGATCTCGGCCTCCAGCAGGACCCCCGCCGCGGCGTCGGCGGCGACGACCGCGGTCGAGTCGACGATCAGGTCACCGATCGTGGCCTTCCCGTCGGCCCCGACGGGGTCGTCGAGCGAGACCGGGTCCCGGGCCAGCCGCTGCAGCTCCAGCACCTGCTCGGGCGTCATGCCGAGGTCGGCGGCCAGATCGGCCGCCTCCGGCTCGCGGCCGAGCTGGACGTGCAGGTCGCGGCGGCGCCGTTCGAGCCGGGCGACGGCCTCCGCGACGTGCGCGGGCAGCCGGATGAGGCGTCGCTTGTCGGCCATGGCGCGGCTGATCGCCTGCCGGATCCACCAGGTGGCGTAGGTGGAGAACTTGTAGCCCTTGGCGTAGTCGAACTTCTCGACCGCCCGGATCAGGCCGATGTTGCCCTCCTGGACGAGGTCGAGGAAGGCCATGCCGCGGCCCGCGTAGCGCCTCGCCACCGACACCACCAGCCGCAGGTTGGCCTCGACGAGCCGGGTCCGCGCGCGGTCCCCGTCGCGCACGAGCCGCCGCAGGTCCCGCCGCGCGACCGCGGCACCGAGGTCGTCGTCGGGGTGGTCGAGCCGTCGTGCGGCGTACACGCCGACCTCGATGCGCTTGGCGAGCTCGACCTCCTCCGCGGCGGTCAGAAGGGCGACCCCGCCGATGCGCTGCAGGTAGGCGCGGATCGGGTCCACGCTCGCCTGCGCGTTCACCGGTCGCCCCGCCCGGTCAGTGCGTCGGCCGGTCGTACACGGCGTCGAACGCGACCGCGGTCATCGAGCGGCCCAGCTCGCGCACCGCCGCGAGCCCGCTGTACTTGTCCCCCACCTCGGGGCGCTCGCCGGACCGCCGGACGTCCTGCCAGAGCGCCTCGAGGTAGTCCAGCAGCGCCTGCCGGACCGCGAGCTGCTCGGCCCGGGCGTCCTCGCTCATCCTCGTGAGCCGGGCCCGGTCGAGCGAGGCGAAGGACTCGATGACGTCCTCGGGAAGGGGCACTCGGGTCTCCCTGCTGCGGGCGCTGGGTGGGCGGGTCAGTCGGTGCGCGCGAGGCGCTCGAGGCGGGCCGGCGTGGGCCAGCGGACCTTGGTGGCCCACCCGAGCTTCTCGAAGGCCCAGATCACCCGGGCGGACATGTCGACCTGGCCGCGGCGCACGCCGTGGCGCGCGCAGGTCGGGTCGGCGTGGTGCAGGTTGTGCCAGGACTCGCCCATCGACAGGATCGCGAGCGGCCAGACGTTGCCCGCCTTGTCGCGGCTCGCGTACGGGCGCTCGCCGAGCATGTGGCAGATCGAGTTGATCGACCACGTGACGTGGTGCAGGACCCCGACGCGGACCAGGCCGGCCCAGAAGAACGCGGTGAGCGCGCCCCACCACGACATCGTGAGGAGCCCGCCGAGCACGGCCGGGGCGAGCAGGCTGACGGCGGTCAGGAGCGGGAACAGCTTGCTGATCCGGACGATGTCGCGGTCGGCGAGCAGGTCCGGGGCGAACCGGGCGGCGTTGGTGCGCGCCTTGCCGAACAACCAGCCGGTGTGGGCGTGCCAGAACCCCTTCGCGAGGGCCCGGGGCGTGGTGCCGAACAACCACGGCGAGTGCGGGTCGCCCTCCTTGTCGGAGAAGGCGTGGTGGCGCCGGTGGTCGGCGACCCAGGTGATGACGTCGCCCTGCAGCGCGAGGCTCCCCGCGATGGCCAGCGCGTTGCGCAGCCCGCGGTTCGCGGCGAACGAGCGGTGCGTGAAGTAGCGGTGGAACCCGACGGTCACGCCGAAGCCGGACAGCAGGTAGAAGCCGACCGCGAGGGCGATGTCGAGCCAGCTCAGGCCCCATCCCCAGGCGAAGGGCACAGCGGCCACGAGGGCGAGCATCGGGAGGATGACGAACACGTACACCAGGGCGCTCTCGCCGTGGGTGTTCTGTCCGTCGAGGGTGGGTTTCGCTCCGCCGGGCGCCGTGCGCTCCTGGGCGGTGGTGATCGTCAAGTCGGAGGTGCTCCTCGAGCTTCGCGAGCGCAGTGTTGCGCTACGGTGTAGACGCTACAGTGTAGCGGCCGGTTCCTCAATTCGTAGGGAGTGATATGACGGCGGACACGCGGCCTGCCCGGCAGCGACCTGCACTGACCCGTCGTCAGGTGCTCGAGACGGCGCTGGCGCTCATCGACGCCGACGGCGTCGACGCGCTGTCGATGCGCCGGATGGGCAAGGCGCTCGACCGCGACCCGATGCGCCTGTACCGGTTCGCCTCGAGCAAGGACGAGCTGCTCGACGGCGTCGTCGAGCTCGTGCTCTCCGAGCTGCGCATCCCCCACACCGACGGTGCGGACTGGGAGGAGGTGCTGCGCCGCACGGCGCGCCGGTTCCGCGAGATCGCGCTCGCGCACCCCCACGTCGTGCCGCTGATGGTCACCCGACCCCTGGGCACGCCGCTCGCGCTGCGCCCCCTCGGCACCCTCCGGCCGCTGGAGGACCTCCTCGAACTGCTCATCGGGGCGGGGTTCGACCCGAAGGGCGCGCTGCACGCCTACCGGCTCTACATGGGGTTCCTGCAGGGCCACGTCCTCAACGAGCTCCAGGAGCGCGTGACCGACCCGGAGGAGACCGACGACCTGCTGCGGCTGGGGCTGCACCGCCTCCCCGTCCGCGAGTTCCCCCGGATCCGGTCGCTCGCCGCCGAGCTCGCCGCCTACGACGGCGCGCGGGAGCTCGAGGAGGGCCTCGACGTGGTGATCGCCGGGCTGCACCGCCAGCTCACCGGCTAGCGCCGGCTGGACACCGGGTCAGGGCAGGCGGCGACCCAGCGCGATGCCCGCACCGAGACCGACGACGAGCAGCAACGCGCCGCCTGCGAGCCACGGCCTGCTCACGTCGACCCGACGGACCTCGTAGCCGATCTGGTCGCCCAGCTCGGCGTACACCTGGCGCAGCTCACCCTCGCTCGTGGCCGTGAAGAACTGGCCGCCCGACAGGTCGGCGATCTGGCGCATCGAGGCGTTGTCGACCGCGACCGGGGTGCGCTCCCCCGGGTTGATCTCGATCGTGCCGTAGTCCGTGCCGAAGGAGATCGTCGAGACCGGGATGCCCGCCTCGGCCGCGGCCCGGGCCGCGGTGAACGCGCCCCGCGGCTCCTCCTCCGGCATCACGCCGCCCGGCACGGTCTGCTTGCCGTCGCTCATCAGCACGATCCGCGCCGGCGGCGGCCCCTCGGCCGAGGCCCCCGCGATCGACTGCGAGAACGTCTCCACCGACTGCAGCGCCGCGAAGATCGCCTCGCCGGTCGCGGTGGACTCCGACAGCTTCAGCCCGTCGATGGCCCGGATGACCGGCTCCCGCTCGACGGTGGGCGAGACGAGCACGGCCGCCGTGCCTGCGAATGACACCAGGCCCAGGTTGATGCCGGGCGTGAGCTCCTCGGCGAACGACTTCGCGGCGGCCTGCGCGGCGGCCAGCCGGTTCGGCTCGACGTCCGTGGCCTGCATCGACAACGACACGTCGATCACGAGCACCACGGTGGCCCGGTTGCGGGGCACGCGCGCCTCCGCCTGCGGGCCGGCCAGCGCGATGGTCAGCACGGCGAGCGCCACGATCATGGCCACCGCGGGCACGTGCCGGTACCAGCCCTGCCGCTCCGGGGCGACGCGGTCGAGCAGCTCGAGGTTGGTGAAGCGCATCGTGTCGCGCCTGCGCCTGCGCAGCAGCAGCACGTAGCCGACCGCGAGCCCCACCACGACGAGGAGCAACAGCAGCCACCACGGGTGCGAGAACATCTACCGCCCTCCCGACCAGGCGCGCTTGCGGGCCAGGACGAACCGCACGACGTCGGCGATCCAGTCCGAGTCGGTGCGCAGCGTGAGGTGCGCCGCCCCGCAGCGCCGCAGCGCCGCGGCCACCTGCTCGCGGTGCTCGGCCGCGGCCGCGGAGAACTCGCGGGCCAGCAGCGGGGTGATGGTGACCTCGCGCTGCCTGCCGGTCTCCGGGTCGGCCAGCACGACGGTCCCCACGTCGGGCAGTTCCAGCTCGCGCGGGTCGAGCACCTCGACGGCGAGCAGCTCGTGCCGCGCCGACAGCGCTCGCAGCGGGCGCTCCCAGTCGGTGTCCCCGAGGAAGTCGGAGATCACCACCGCGAGGCCCCGCCTGCGCGGCGGGCGGCGCAGCTGCTCGATCGCCGCGGCCAGGTCGCCGCGGGTGCCCTCGGGGGCGCGCGGGGTGTTCGCGACGCGCCGCAGCATGCCCTGCGCGTGCGCGAGCCCGCCCCGCGCCGGGATCCGCACGAGGTCCTTCCCCGTGGCGACCAGGACGCCGATCCGGTTGCCCCCGCCCCGGGTGAGGTGGGTGACGGCCGCCAGCGCCGCGATCGCCAGATCGCGCTTCTCGCAGGCGGCCGTGCCGAAGTCGAGGCTGGCCGACAGGTCCATCACGACCCACGTCTCCAGCTCCCGGTCCGAGATCGTCTCGCGCACGTGCGGCGCGGTGGTGCGGGCGGTGGCCGCCCAGTCCATGTGCCGCACGTCGTCGCCGGGGAAGTAGAGGCGGGACTCGCCCGGCTCACTGCCCGGGCCCGGAACCAGGCCGAGGTGGTTGCCCTGCAGCAACCCGTCCAGCCGGCGGCGCACGGTGAGCTCGAGCGTGCGCAGCGCCGCCTCCACCCGCCCCCCGCGGAACGACGGTGGGGCGGTGGGGGCCTGCGGGCGCCGCGGCGCGGAGTCCTCCGCGCCGCCGTCGGGGGCGGGAGGGCCGCTCCCGCGGACGGCGGGACGGCTCACGCCGGGCTACCCGCCGGGTACGGCGCCGGCCCGGTCTGCGGCCGGGCGCTCACCTGCGGCAGCGGCACCGTGGCGAGCACCCGGGAGATGATGTGGTCCACCGGCACCTGGTCGGCCACCGCGTCGTAGGACAGCACCAGGCGGTGCCGCAGCACGTCGGGGGCGACGTCGAGCACGTCCTGCGGCAGCACGTAGTCGCGGCCGCGGATCAGCGCGAGCGCCCGCGCCGCCGACACGATGCCCAGCGTCGCGCGCGGCGACGCGCCGTAGGACACCCAGGCCGCGATGTCGGACAGGCCGTGCTCGGCCGGGGTGCGGGTGGCGACCACCAGGCGCACCACGTAGTCGACGAGCGCGTGGTGCACGAACACCCGGTTGGCCACCTTCTGCAGCCGGGTCAGCTCGGGCGGGTCGATCACCTGCTGCGCGACGGGCGGCTCGGCGCCCATCCGGTAGACGATCTCCCGCTCCTCCTCGACGCCCGGGTACTCAACGATGATCTTGAAGAGGAACCGGTCGCGCTGCGCCTCCGGCAGCGGGTACACGCCCTCGTTCTCGATGGGGTTCTGGGTGGCGAGCACGAGGAACGGGTCGGGCATCGGGAACGTCTGGCCGCCGATCGACACGTGCCGCTCGGCCATCACCTCGAGCATCGCCGACTGCACCTTCGCCGGCGCCCGGTTGATCTCGTCGGCCAGCACGAAGTTGGCCACGACCGGCCCGAGCTCGACGTCGAACTCCTCCCGCCCCTGCCGGTAGATCCGGGTGCCGAGGATGTCGGCGGGCACGAGGTCCGGGGTGAACTGCAGGCGCGCGAACGTGCCACCCACCACCTTCGCGACGGTCTCCACGGCGAGGGTCTTCGCGACACCGGGCACGCCCTCGAGGAGCAGGTGACCACGGGCCAGGAGGCCGACGAGCATCCGCTCGACCAACCGGTCCTGACCGACGATCACCCGCTTGATCTCGAAGACGACGCGCTCGAGGCGCTCCCCTTCGCTGGCCGGGCTCGGGACGGACTCCTGCACGCTCACGCGCCCATTCCACCGTGCCGGCCGTGAGACGCCCGTGAATCGGCGCTTCCACCGTCGTGGACCGCCGCCGCGGCAGCGGCGTGCGGTCCACGAAAGGTGGACGAAAAGTACGCGTCAATGATTCATTGACAACGGAGGAGGGGCAGCTTGCCGCCCTTGCGGCTCGCCGCCGTCGGCACCGCCACCCCGCCGCGCTGCACCCCGTCGTCGCTCCCGCGACAGGGGTCGCCGCCGGCCCCGATGGTGACCACGGGGTGGAACGCCGCGAGGACGGCCGCCACGCCGCGGAACCCACGGTCGTGGCCGCCGCGTAGGCGGCGTCGGCGCCGACGATCAGCACGCCGATCAACGCGCGACCCGGCACCGCGCGTCCCGGCACCGCGCGACCCGGCACCGGCACCGCCGCGCGAGCGCCACGCCGACGATCGCCACGACGGCCCGCAGGCGCGATACCGGCAGCGCCCACGGCAGGCCCGCCTCGCTCGCGGCGCCCACGAACACGAAGAACACCCCGAAGCCGGCGGCGGACCCGGCCCCGTGCCGCACCGCGAGCCGGATCCCGCCACCCGCCGTGCGGCGCGCGGGCCGGGGACGCGAACCGCGCACTGCGCATGTGCTGGTCCCAGCAGCCGGCTCGGCCGGATGGAGCGGCGCCGCCTCGTCACGCGCGTGCCGTGCGAGCTCGACGGCGGGGCGACGACGTGGAGCTCACCGATCCGGGCCGCCGGGCCCTCGACAGGGCGGCACCGGACATGGAGGCACGGGCGCGGACCTCCGTCGCGGGCGCCCGCACCGACGCGCAGCCGGCCGCGCTGACGAGTGCTGCGAGGCCCTCACCCGCGACCTCGCGGCGCGCTGAGCCCAGCGCGGCTCAGAGCACCCGCGACCTCACAGGACCCGCGTCGCCTGGGGCAGCAGGCCCTTCTTCCGCAACGGAACCACCCGCACGTTGGCGCCGGTGTAGGGCGCTTCGATCATCTTCCCGTCGCCGATGTACATGGCGACGTGGTGGATGGGCGCGTTGCCGTTGCGGTAGAAGACCATGTCGCCCGGGCGGAGGTCGGAGATCGGCACCTTCCTGCCGGCGTGGAACTGGTTGCGGCTCACCCGCGGCAGCGAGATCCCGACGCCGCTGTAGGCGTACTGCATCAGCCCGGAGCAGTCGAAGCCGACGCGGTCGAGCGGCGAGCCGAAGGCATCGGGAATGCCCCGGCTCGGGCCGCGCCCGTTGCCGCCTCCCCACACGTACTGCACGCCGATCTGCGACATCGCCCGGTCGATCACGCGCCGCACCGCCGCACTGCCGCGCAGGTTCGTCGCCTGCCCCTCGGCGGCCACCCGCGCCGCCGCGGCGTCCCGCTCGGCCCGCTCCCGCGCCGCGCGCTCCTCGGCCATCCGGCGCTGCCACTCCGTGAAGCGCTGCCGCTGGGCGCGCAGGCCCGCGTCGGCCGCCTCCGCGGCGTCGAGCTGCCGCTGCACCTCCGCCCGCTGCCGCGCCACCTGGGCGAGCTGCTCGGCCTGCCGCCGCGCCGCCTCCTGGGCGGCGGCCAGCGCCCGGTCGGCCACCTCCTTGGCCGCCGCGGCGTCGGCCTCGGCCTGCTCGGCCGCCTCGAGCGCCGCCCGGGCCGCGGAGTCGGCGTTGGCCTTCTCCACACGCGCGCGTTCCAGCCCCTCCTGCGCCTGCAGCTGGGCGCGGGCGACCATGTCGGTGAACTCGGCCCGCGCGAGCAGGTCCTCGGGGCTCGTGGCCTCGGTGAGCAGCCCGAGCGGGCCGGCGTCCAGGCCCTGCAGGTAGGTGCTGGAGACGATCTCGTCGAGGCGCTCCCGCGCCTGGTCGATGGCGACCGTGGCCGCCTGCGTCTCGATCCGGGCCTGCTCGGCGCGCGTCTTCGCGGCCGCGGCGGCCTCTCGCGCGGCCTCCAGCTCGAGCAGCGCGGCCTCGGCGTTCTCCCGCTCCGCGGCCAGCGCCGCCTGCAGCTCGTCGGTCCTGGCGTCCAGCTCCGCGAGCTGCGCGGTCAGCTGGGCCACCTCCCCCGCCCGGGCGGTCACCGCCTCCCGGCTGCGCCGCAGCTCGTCGTCACTCGGGTTGGGCGGCGGGGCGGGCTGCGCCATCGCCGGGACGGCCCCGCCCAGCAGCAGGCCACCCGACAGCGCAAGGAGCAGGGCCAGCACGAGCGTGCGTCGACACCGCACGAGCCGCACGAGACCGACCTCCATCCCCGTGTTCAGCGCGTGATCCGCCGTACAGGTGCGAGCGGGGAGAACTGTGCCACTTCCAGCCCAGAAGCACCCGGCGCCACACCAGCAACGGCCGCAACTTCCACCACTTCGGTCGACGACGGGGTCGGCTCGACCTCATAACAGGACAAGCGTACTGTTAAAGCCGAGGGGCCTGTCGTACCGCGAACGTGTCGGTGCGCGAGACTCCGGGCAACCCGATCGGATAGCGCCCACCACGCCAGGAGGACAGCACGTGAGCAGCACCGACAGCTTCGGAGCGAAAGCAACGATCAGCGCAGGCGGGGCGGAGCACGAGATCTTCCGGCTCTCCGCGGTCGAGGGGGCCGAGCGCCTCCCGTTCAGCCTCAAGATCCTGCTCGAGAACCTCCTGCGCACCGAGGACGGGGCCAACGTCACCGCGGACCACATCCGCGCACTGGCCAACTGGGACCCGACCGCGGAGCCGGACACCGAGATCCAGTTCACGCCCGCGCGCGTGGTGATGCAGGACTTCACCGGCGTGCCGTGCATCGTCGACCTCGCCACCATGCGCGAGGCCGTCACCGAGCTCGGCGGCGACCCGTCGAAGGTCAACCCGCTCGCGCCCGCCGAGCTCGTGATCGACCACTCCGTCATCGCCGACCTGTTCGGCCGCCCCGACGCCTTCGAGCGCAACGTCGAGCTGGAGTACCAGCGCAACCGCGAGCGCTACCAGTTCCTGCGCTGGGGCCAGGGGGCGTTCAGCGAGTTCAAGGTGGTGCCGCCGGGCACCGGCATCGTGCACCAGGTCAACATCGAGTACCTGGCCCGCGTGGTCATGACCCGCAACGGCCAGGCCTACCCCGACACGCTCGTCGGCACCGACTCGCACACCACGATGGTCAACGGCCTCGGCGTGCTCGGCTGGGGCGTCGGCGGCATCGAGGCCGAGGCGGCCATGCTCGGCCAGCCGGTCTCGATGCTCATCCCGAAGGTCGTCGGCTTCAAGCTGACCGGGGAGATCCCGGCGGGCGCCACCGCCACCGACGTCGTGCTGACGATCACCGAGATGCTGCGCAAGCACGGCGTGGTCGGCAAGTTCGTCGAGTTCTACGGCGAGGGCGTCGGGGCCGTCCCGCTCGCCAACCGCGCCACGATCGGCAACATGAGCCCCGAGTTCGGCTCGACCGCGGCGATCTTCCCGATCGACGACGAGACGCTGCGCTACCTGAAGTTCACCGGCCGTCCGGACGAGCAGGTCCAGCTGGTCGAGGCCTACGCCAAGGAGCAGGGCCTCTGGCACGACCCGTCGCGCGAGGCCACCTACTCCGAGACCCTCGAGCTGGACCTGTCCACCGTCGTCCCGTCGATCGCCGGACCGAAGCGGCCGCAGGACCGCATCCCGCTCTCCGACGCGAAGTCCGCGTTCCGCGCCGCGCTCGTCGACTACGCCGACGGCGTGCCCGCGCCGCACACGGCCGTCGACGAGGCCGTCGAGGAGACCTTCCCCGCCAGCGACCCGGCGGTTCCCGGCGACGGCGCCACCAACGGCGCGGCGGACAAGCCCGTCTCCGCGGCCATCGGTGCGAGGGGGCGGGCGAGCAAGCCCACCCCGGTCACGATGGCCGACGGCACCACGTTCGAGCTCGACCACGGCGCCGTGGTGATCTCCGCGATCACCTCGTGCACCAACACCTCGAACCCGTCGGTGATGCTGGGCGCGGCGCTGCTCGCGAAGAAGGCCGTCGACAAGGGCCTGGCGGTCAAGCCGTGGGTGAAGACCACGATGGCGCCCGGCTCCAAGGTCGTCACCGACTACTACGAGCGCGCCGGGCTGTGGCCGTACCTGGAGAAGCTCGGCTACCACCTCGTCGGGTACGGCTGCACCACGTGCATCGGCAACTCCGGCCCGCTGCCCGAGGAGATCTCGGCGGCGATCAACGAGGCCGACCTCGCGGTCGCGGCCGTGCTGTCGGGCAACCGGAACTTCGAGGGCCGGATCAACCCCGACGTCAAGATGAACTACCTGGCCTCGCCGCCGCTCGTCATCGCCTACGCCCTGGCCGGCACGATGGACTTCGACTTCGAGACCCAGCCGCTCGGCCAGGACCCCGAGGGCAACGACGTCTTCCTGCGCGACATCTGGCCGTCGCCGCAGGAGGTGCAGGCCACGATCGACAGCGCGATCAGCCAGGAGATGTACACCCGCCGTTACGCCGACGTCTTCGCCGGCGACGAGCGGTGGCGCTCGCTGCCCACGCCCGAGGGCGACACCTTCGAGTGGGACCCCGAGTCGACCTACGTGCGCAAGCCCCCGTACTTCGAGGGCATGCAGCGGGACCCGGAGCCGGTGCAGGACATCACGGGCGCCCGGGTGCTCGCGCTGCTGGGCGACTCGGTCACCACCGACCACATCTCCCCCGCGGGTTCCATCAAGGAGGACTCCCCCGCCGGGCAATACCTGCGCGCGCACGGCGTGGAGAAGAAGGACTTCAACTCCTACGGCTCGCGCCGCGGCAACCACGAGGTCATGATCCGCGGCACGTTCGCCAACATCCGGTTGCGCAACCTGCTGCTCGACGGCGTCACCGGCGGCTACACCCGCGACTTCACCCAGGAGGGCGGGCCGCAGGCGTTCATCTACGACGCGGCGCAGAACTACGCCGCCCGGGGCATCCCGCTGGTCGTGCTCGGCGGCAAGGAGTACGGCTCCGGCTCGTCGCGCGACTGGGCGGCCAAGGGCACCGCGCTGCTGGGCGTCAAGGCCGTGATCGTCGAGAGCTTCGAGCGCATCCACCGCTCCAACCTCATCGGCATGGGCGTGCTGCCGTTGCAGTTCCCGCAGGGCGAGTCGGCGGCCTCCCTGGGCCTCGACGGCACCGAGACCTTCGACATCAGCGGCATCACCGCGCTCAACGAGGGCACCACCCCGCGCACCGTGCACGTCACGGCCACCAAGGAGTCGGGCGAGAAGATCGAGTTCGACGCCACCGTGCGCATCGACACCCCCGGTGAGGCGGACTACTACCGCAACGGCGGGATCCTGCAGTACGTGCTGCGCGGCATGCTCCGCAGCTGACGCGCCCCGCACCCCCGAGGGCCCCGCCCGATCGCCGGCGGGGCCCTCGCGCGTCTCCCCCTGAGCTTCAGGAAAGCCACATTCACGAAGCTGCGCTTCAGGAAAGCCACATTCCTGAAGCGCCGGAGCCCCTCCCCTCCCCTGGCGTGGCCGGTCAACCAATCGTTGCCGATCGGATGGCGTCAATGATTCGTTGACACCAAGGGGTGTCTAGAGTGCCGGCCGTGACCGCAGTCGCCACGTCCGAGCTCCCCCTCGCCTCCCGCCAGGACGGCTCCTACCCCCGCCCCCAGCTCATGCGCGGCGCCTGGGCCGACCTGGACGGCACGTGGTCGTTCCGCCACGACGACGCCGACACCGGGCTCGCCGACGGGTGGCCCGCCGGGCTGCCCGACCCGCGCGAGATCGTCGTGCCGTTCCCGCCCGAGTCGACCGCCTCCGGGATCGGCGAGCCCGGTTTCCACCCCGTGGTCTGGTACGCCCGCACGATCACCGCCGACGACCTGGCCGCCGCCGGCCGCGGCGACCGCGCACCCGTGGTCCTGCTGCACTTCGGCGCCGTCGACTACCGAGCCCGGGTGTGGATCGACGGGCACCTCGTCGGCGAGCACGAGGGCGGCCACACCCCGTTCACGTTCGACGTCACCGCGCTCGTCGCCGACGGCGCCGACCACCTGCTCGTCGTGCGGGCCGAGGACGACCCGCACGACCTCACCCAGCCGCGCGGCAAGCAGGACTGGCGCGCCGACCCGCACGCGATCTGGTACCGGCGCACCACCGGCATCTGGCAGACCGTGTGGCTCGAGGCCGTCCCCGAGACGAGCATCGACCACCTGCGCTGGCTCCCCGCCGGCACCACCGCGGTGGACCTCACCGTCCGGCTGCGCGGCCGCCCCGCCGCGGGCGCGCGGCTGCGGGTGGCGCTGCGCTTCGACGAGCGCGACGAGGACCTGGGCACGGTCGAGGTCGACGTGCCCCCGTCCGCGACCGGCGTCGACGTGCGGGTGCCGATCGCCCGGCAGCGCAACGGGCAGGCCGAGCACGAGCTGACGTGGTCACCCGAGCACCCGCGGCTGGTCGACGCCACGGTGTCGCTGCTGGACGCCGACGGCCACCCCGTCGACGCGGTGAGCTCCTACCTCGGCGTCCGGACCGTGGGCGTCGACCGGGGCGCGTTCCTGCTCAACGGCCGCCCCTACGACGTCCGCTCGGTGCTCAGCCAGGGGTACTGGCCGGACAGCCACCTCGCCGCGCCCTCCCGCGCCGCCCTGCGCCGCGAGGTCGAGCTGATCAAGGAGCTCGGGTTCACCGCGTGCCGCATCCACCAGAAGATCGAGGACCCGCGGTTGCTGTACTGGGCCGACCGGCTCGGTCTGCTCGTGTGGGGTGAGGCACCCGGTGCCTACGAGTTCTCCCCCACCGCCGTGCAGCGGCTCACCCGCGAGTGGATGGACGCCGTCGAGCGCGACGCCTCGCACCCGTCGATCGTCACCTGGGTGCCGTTCAACGAGTCGTGGGGGATCCAGCACGTCGCCGACGACCCGGCCCAGCAGGCCTACGCCCGGGCGCTCACCGATCTCACCCGCGCGCTCGACCCCACCCGCCCCGTCGTCTGCAACGACGGCTGGGAGCAGCAGAACACCGACATCATCACCGTGCACGACTACGAGGGCGACGGCGCCGTGCTCGCCTGGACCTACGCCGACGCCGCCGCCCGCGACACCCTGCTGTCGGGCATGGGACCCGCGGGCAGGCGGATCCTCCTCGACGGGGCGGAGTACCGGGGCCAGCCGATCATGCTCACCGAGTTCGGCGGCATCGCCTACCAGCCGGGCACGCCGCGCGCCGACGGATGGGGCTACACCGCCGCGGCCGACGCGGACGACTGGCTCGCCCGCATCACCGCCCTCTACGACGCCGTCCGGGCGAGCGCCTTCCTCGCCGGCTCCTGCTACACGCAGCTCACCGACACCCTGCAGGAGACGAACGGGCTGCTCACCGCCGCGCGCGAGCCGAAGGCTCCCATCGAGCGGATCCGCCGGGCGGTGCGCGGCACGCCCTGACCCCGTCGCCCGATTTCAGGAAAGCCACATCCATGAACGTGGGCTTGGTGGATGTGGCTTTCCTGAACTTCCGCGCCCGCGCCCCTCAGGACTGGCGCTGGGCCTGGGCGCGGCGCCACTCCTCGTACTCGGGGCGGGCCTCCTCCGACAGCGGGTAGTACCGCCGCAGGTCGCCGCCCTCGGCGAGCTTCATCCGGGAGAACTCCTCCCACTCGGCGTGCTCGCCCGCCACCTCGAGCAGCTTCTCGGCCAGCGCGATCGGCACCACCACGGCGCCGTCGTCGTCGGCGATGATGATGTCGCCCGGCACCACGACGGTGCCGCCGCAGGCCACGGGCACGTTCACCGCGGTGGGGACGATGTTCGTCTGGGTGTGGAAGTTGGGTGTGGTGCCGCGCAGCCACATCCCGATCCCCAGCTGGGACGCGGCACCGAAGTCGCGGATGCAGCCGTCGACGACGATCCCCTTGCCGCCGCGGCCGGCGAAGTAGGTGAGCATCATCTCGCCGAAGATCCCGCTGGTCATGTCCCCGCGGGCGTCCACGACCACGACGTCACCGGGCTGGGTGTGGTACAGGACGTGGCGGTGCAGCTGCTTCTCGGGCTCGCTGTACTCGTCGACCGGGTAGAGGTCCTCCCGCTTCGGCAGGCACTGCAGGGTCAGCGCCGGCCCGGCGATCCGCTTCCCCGGCGTGCGGCAGACCGGGCCCGCGATGTGGGCGCTGCGGATCCCGAACGTCTTGGCCAGCTCGCTGCTGGCCGTCGCGCTCCCGATGCGTTCCAGCCCGGCCACGATCTCCGGGTCGGGTCGGACGATGTCGGGGGTCTCCACCATCTGGTCCTCTCACCTTCTGCGCCACGGCGCGCTCCACCGCCGGGTCGGCCCCGCTCCCGCGCCACCGCGGGGAGGCCTCCCGGACGATCCCGGGTTCGTGCCGACCTTCGCCGGAGCGCGTCGCGCCCGTCAACGCCGCCGCGGCAGTCGGATCATTCGACAATCGGATGCCGGTATCAGCCGGCCGGGTCCCCCGAGGTCAGCGCCCCGCGGGGTGGGCGGGGTCGATCCACGGCACGTGCTCGGGCTCGGGCACGCCCTCGATGTCGAGGTTCACCACGATCGGCTCCTGGCCGCTGCGGGTGAGCACGCACTCGAGCGGCTCGTCGTCGAGCGCGTTGATCTCCTGGTGCGGCACGAACGGCGGCACGAAGATGAACCCGCCCGGGCCCGCCTCGGCGGTGTACTCCAGCCGCTCGCCCCACCGCATCCGCGCCCGGCCGCGCACCACGTAGATCACGCTCTCCAGCTCGCCGTGGTGGTGGGCGCCGGTGCGCGCGCCCGGGTGGATGGTGACGGTGCCCGCCCACAGCTTCTGCGCGCCGGTCCGCGCCGCGGTGATCGCGGCGGCCCGGTGCATCCCGGGCGTCTGCGGGGTGTTCGGGTCGAGGGCGTCGCCGGGGATGACCCGGACGCCCTCGGTGCGCCAGTCCTTGCCGGGCGGAGGCGTGGTCATGACCGCGAGCCTACTGGCGGCCGGTCACCGGATCACACCGCGCGAGCCAGGGTGAGCGCCATCCGCTCGTCCGGGTCGGCCCAGCTGTCGACCACGGCGAAGCCGGCCTGCTCGACCATCGCGCGGACCCCGGGTCGGCGGAACTTCGCCGACACCTCGGTGCACATCTCCTCCCCCGCCGCGAACCGCACGGTGAGCCCCAGCTCGGCCAGGGCGACGGTCATCGCGCGCTGCGCGACCAGGCGCATCTCGATCCACTCGTTGCGGGCGTCCCACAGCGCCTTGTGCGCGAACGCCTCGACGTCGAAGTCGGCGCCCAGCTCCCGGTTGAGCACGTGGAGCACGTTGCGGTTGAACTCCGCGGTGACGCCCGCGGCGTCGTCGTAGGCGGGCACGAGCACGGCCGGGTCGACGACGAGGCCCGTGCCCAGCAGGAACTGCTCCCCCGGCCGCAGCGCCGCCCGCAGCGCGCGCAGGAACTCGGCCCGCTGCGCGGGCAGCAGGTTGCCGATCGTGCCGCCGAGGAAGGCGACCATGCGCCGCCCCTCGGCGGGCAGCCGGTCGAGGTGGGCGGTGAAGTCGCCGACCACGCCGTGCAGCTGCAGGCCCGGGTAGTCGGCCGCGAGCGCCGACATCGCCTCCCGCAGCGCCGGTTCGCTCACGTCCTGGGGCACGTAGCGGCGCAGCGATCGGGCCCGGCGGAACGCGTCGAGCAGCAGTCGGGTCTTCGCCGACGACCCGGACCCCAGCTCGACGATCGTGTCGGCGCCGGACGTGATCGCGATGGCGTCGGCGGTGCGCTCCAGCAGGGCGCGCTCGGTGCGCGTGGGGAAGTACTCGGGCAGCTCGGTGATCCGCTCGAACAGGGCGCTGCCCCGGGCGTCGTAGAACCACGTGGGCGGCAGGTGCTTCGGGTGGGCGGTGAGCCCGGCCCGCGCGTCGGCGCGCAGGGCCGCGTCGGCGTCGGCGACGGTGAGGTGGATGTCGAGCAGGGCGGTCATCGCGCTCCCTGGGTGGTGGACGCCCCGCGGGTGGGGGCGTCCGGGGTGGGCACCGCCAGCGGGGTGCAGCGGTGGGTGCCGGGCGCGGCGGCGAGCAGGTGCCGGTCGGGCACCGGGCGCCAGCCCGGGTCGGGGTCGAGCGGTTCGGAGGCGACCAGCGCGCTGCGCTCGTCGGTGCGGACCGCGAGCGCGTGGTCGAAGGCCGTGGCCCAGATCCCGGTGCCGTCGGTGAGCAGCAGGTTCAGCCGGGACCCCGGCGCGGCGGCCGCCACCCGCCGGACGACGTCGGCGAGCGCCGCCCCCGGCTCGGCGCCCGCCCGCAGCCGGTGCCGGACCAGCGCCCACAGCAGGGCGGAGTCGGTGGGGGCGTCGAGGGTGACGAGGTCGGTGACCGGCAGCTCGGCCGCGAGTGCGGCCACCGCGCCGGGCCATCCGCGGACGACGCCGTTGTGGCTGAACAGCCACCGGCCCTCGGCGAACGGCGCCGCCGCCGTCTCGACGACGGGCATCCCCGCGGTGGCCGACCGGGCCGCGGCGAGCACCCCGCCGGAGCGGGTGGTCGCCGCGACCGCGGCGAACGCGGTGTCGGACCACATCGGGCGGGCGCTGCGATAGCGCGCCGCCGGCCCACCCGGCTCCGGGTACCAGCCGGCGCCGAACCCGTCGGCGTTGATCGTGCCGCCGCCACGCATGTCGGCGGGCGCGTAACTCTGGTGCAGCAGCGAGTGGACGGGTTCGAGCACCAGCGAGGCGAGCGTGACCGACGGCCCGACGTAGGCCAGGTGTCGGCACACTAGGCGGCCCCGTCCTCGGGTCGGGCGTCGCGGGCGCACCGGAAGCCGGCGAAGATCTGGCGGCGGATCGGGTGGTCCCAGTTGCGGAACGTGCCGCGGATCGCGGTGGGGGACGTGCCGAACGAGCCGCCGCGCAGCACCCGGTAGTCGCCGCCGAAGAACACCTGCGAGTACTCCGGGTACGGGAACACCTCGAACCCCGGGTACGGGTGCCAGCCGGAGCTGGTCCACTCCCAGACGTCGCCGATCAGCTGCTGCACGCCCAGCGGCGACGCCCCGAGCGGGTACGCGCCGGCCGCGGCGGGCTGCAGGTGGCGCTGCCCGAGGTTGGCGTGGGCGGGCGTGGGGTCCTCGTCGCCCCACGGGTAGCGCCGCGAGCGCCCGCTGGCCGGGTCGTACCGGGCGGCCTTCTCCCACTCCGCCTCGGTGGGCAGCCGCTTGCCCACCCACCGGGCGTAGGCCTCGGCCTCGTGGAAGCACACGTGCACGACCGGCTCGTCGGGCGGCAGCGGCTCCACCACGCCGAAGCGGCGGCGGTACCAGGCGCCCGCCCCGCTCGATCCGGCGTCGCGCTGCCAGAACCGGGGCGCGACCAGCCCCGCGGAGACCCGGTGGGCCCAGCCCTCCTCGCTCCACCAGCGCGGGTCGTCGTAGCCGCCCGCCTCGACGAAGGCCGCGTACTCGGCGTTGGTGACCGCCGCGGTGTCGATCACGAACGCGGGCACGTCGACGAGGTGGGCCGGTCGCTCGTTGTCCAGCGCCCACGGCTCGGTGGAGGTGCCCATCGTGAACGGGCCGCCGGGCACCAGCACCTCCCGCTGCGCGGGCGGGCGCCCGGGCGGGGTCGGCGGGGCGTGCAGGACGGGGGCGCCCGCGCGCAGCTGGTGGGTGGCGAGCATCGTCTCGTCGTGCTGCTGCTCGTGCTGGACGATCATGCCGAAGGCGAAGCCGTGCTCGACGAGCCTGCGCCCGGTGAGCGGGCTGCGCTCCAGCGCGTCGAGGGCCTTGTCGCGCACCTGTCCGATGTACGTGCGGGTCTCGGCGGGGGTGAGCAGCGGCAGCTCGACCCGCCGGGCGCGGGGGTGCTGGAACGCGTCGTAGAGCCCGTCGATCTCCGGGCGCAACGGCTCCCGGCCACCGACGTCGCGCACCAGCCACAGCTCCTCCTGGCTGCCGACGTGGGCGAGGTCCCACACCAGCGGCGACATGAGCGGCGAGTGCTGGGCGACGAGGTCGGCCTCGTCGACGGAGTCGGTGAGCGCGGCGCTGCGGGCCCTGGTCTCGGCGAGCAGGTCGGCCACGCGGGTGCGCAGCTGCTCGGCGGTGAGGTCGGTGATCGGACGGCTGGTGTCGGGCGAGGTGGTCATGAGGTCGGTCCCCCCGGGAGGTCGGGGTCGTCCGCGGGACATCGGCCGCGGAGCACCTGGTGCTCGTGCATGTCGGCGAGGTCGTCGACCACCCACTGCGGGGCGCCGACGGCGGGCAGCCGGCGGAGGGCCAGCTCGAAGACGCTCCCCGCGGCGCGGGCGAGCACGCGGTCGGACAGCCCATGGCGGGCGCCCGACGTCCAGCGCCCCGCCGCGGGTGCGCACACGGCGCGCACCTGGTCGACGGTGGCGGGGTCGGACATCAGCGCGACCAGCACCGCGACCGGCAGCGCCCAGCGCCGCCCCGGCTGGGCGTCGACGTAGCGCACCTCCAGGTGGCCGTGCGGGCGGACCGGCGGGAACAGGGTGGTGATGTGGTACTCGAGGTCGGCCGTGGTGGGCGGCTCCGGCAGCGCGCCGCGCACCCATTCGGCGAACGTGATGCCGCGCGGCACCAGCCACCGGCCCGGCCTGCGCACCGCGAGCACCGGCGTGTCGAGCACCCGGCGGGCCCAGGCCCGGGTCGGGTCGGCGCCACCGGCGTCGGCGGCGGGCGGAGGGGCCGTGCGGGCCGGGTCGGCGCTCTGCCAGCACACCCAGCGCGAGGACTTCCAGCCGGTGTGCCTGCCGTGCAGCGTGGGCGAGTTGGCGAACGCGGCGAGCAGCACCGGGCCCAGCGCGTGCAGCGCCGCCCACCGGGCGCCGAGGTCGCACGGCTCGCCGGGGTCGAGGCACACCTGCACGGCGGCGGTGGAGCACATGGCGCTGCGGCCGTAGGGTCCGCGGCGGTCGAACGACTCCTCCATCGCGTCGTAGCGCGGCAGCTGGAGGATGCGGCGGGGCGGGCGGACGGGGTCGGTGGCGCGGGGCGTGGGATGCAGTCCCGCGGCGGCGAGGCGCTCGTGGAGGGCGGCCGTGTCGGCGGTGACGGCCTGCAGGAGGGTAGCGAGGTCGGGGCTCGGAGGGCTGGCCAGTTCGACCTGGCCGCCGGGCTCGACCGTGACGGTGGAGCCGGAGGGCAGCGGCGCTGCCGGGGAGTTCGGGGACAGTCCGGGCGGGGCGTGCGGGCCGAGGGCCGCGGCGAGCGCGGCGGCGTCGGGCGCCGAGCGGGGTTCGGGTGGGCGGTGCAGCAGCCACTCGAGCTCGACGCCGAGCAGCCGCGGTGGGCCGTGTTTGAAGCACACCGAACCGACGTGGGTCTCGGCGTCGGCGCAGTCGCGCAGCACCGTGGGCCCCGGATCGGGTGGCTCCGCCTCCGGCCCTGAACCCTGCTCGGGGATCGTGACCATGGCAGCCTTCTCCGACATGGCTGCGACGCTACCCCCGGTCCCCGACGATTTCGGGTGACGAGACGCTGACGCCTTCCCAAGCCGTACGTACGTCCGGCAGGAGCGGTATCGTCGTCCGGGTGCCCCGGGTCAGCACCGACCAGCTCGCAGCGCGGCGGCAGCAGATCCTCGACGGCGCCCGCACGTGCTTCGCGCGCCACGGTTACGAGGGCGCCACCGTGCGCAGGCTGGAGCAGGCCACCGGCCTGTCCCGGGGGGCGATCTTCCACCACTTCCGCGACAAGGAAGCGCTGTTCTTCGCCCTCGCCGAGCAGGACGCGGAGCGGATGGCCGAGGTCGTCGCCGAGCAGGGCCTGGTGCAGGTGATGCGGGAGCTCCTGGCGTCGCCGCAGCCGCTCGACGCGGGCTGGGCGGGCTCGTTCCTCGAGGTCGCCCGCCGGGGCCGCACCGACCCCGGTTTCCGCGCCCGCTGGCGCGCCCACGCCGAGGCCCTCACCGCCGCCACCGAGGAGCGGCTGCGCCGCCAGGCCGCGGCGGGCACCCTGCGCGACGACGTCCCGGTGCCGGTGCTCGCCCGCTACCTGGAGCTGGTGCTCGAGGGCCTGGTGTCGCAGCTGGCGATGGGGATGCGCACCGACCACCTCGAGCAGGTGCTCGACGTCGTGGAGGGGTCGGTCCGGCGGCGGGGCTGACCGCGCCGGGCGGCTCGACGAGGGCCGGTCAGCCGACCAGGTGCTCCTCCCGGTGCCGGGCGGTGCAGCCCGGGATCCCGCACCCGACGCCCGGGGCGTCCGGGTCCTCCCGGGCGGCGTCCGGCGCGAACTGGGTGCGGTACAGCTGCGCGTAGCGCCCGTCGCGGGCCATCAGCTCGTCGTGCGTGCCGCGCTCGACGATCCGGCCCTGCTCCAGCACGGCGATCTGGTCGGCGGCGCGGACCGTGGAGAGCCGGTGCGCGATCACGATGGCCGTGCGGCCGGCGAGGGCCTCGGCGAGCGCCTCCTGCACGGCGGCCTCCGACTCGGAGTCCAGGTGGGCGGTGGCCTCGTCGAGGATCACCACGCGCGGCCGCGCGAGCAGCAGGCGGGCGATCGTCAGGCGCTGGCGCTCGCCTCCGGAGAGCCGGTAGCCGCGCTCCCCCACCACCGTGTCGAGGCCGTCGGGCAGCGACGCGAGCAGGTCGCCGAGCCGGGCGCGGCGGAGCGCGTCGAGGAGCTCGTCGTCGCTCGCCTCCGGCGCGGCGTAGCGCAGGTTGGCCCGGATGGTGTCGTGGAACAGGTGCCCGTCCTGCGTGACCACCCCGACCGCGCCGCGCAGCGACGCGAACGTGAGATCGCGGACGTCGATGCCGGCGAGCCGCACCGAGCCGGCGTCGACGTCGTAGAGCCGCGGCACCAGCGAGGCGAGCGTCGACTTCCCGGCCCCCGACGGGCCGACGAGCGCGACCATCTTCCCGGCCCCCACCTCGAGGTCGACGCCGTGCAGCACCTCCTCCCCGCCCCGGGTGTCGAGCGTGGCGACCTCCTCCAGAGAGGCGAGGGAGACCTGGTCGGCGCTGGGGTAGGCGAACCGCACACCGGACAGCTCCACGTCGACCGGGCCGTCCGGCAGCGCCACCGCGCCCGGCCGCTCGGTGATCATCGGCTTCAGGTCGAGCACCTCGAAGACCCGCTCGAAGGACACGAGCGCGGTCATCACGTCGACGCGCGCGTTGGCGAGCGCGGTCATCGGCGTGTACAGCCGGGTGAGCAGCAGCGCGAGCGTGACGACGGTGCCCGGCTCGATCCGGCCGGTGACGGCGAGCCACCCGCCCAGGCCGTAGACCAGCGCCTGCGCCAGCGCCGACACCAGCGACAGCGCGGTGACGAAGGCGCGCGAGACCATCGCGGTGCGCACCCCGATGTCGCGGACCCGCTCGGCCCGCTCGGCGAACTCGACCGCCTCCTCCTCGGGCCGCCCGAAGAGCTTCACCAGCGTGGCGCCGGGCGCGGAGAACCGCTCGGTCATCTGGTTGCCCATGCCCGCGTTGAGGTCCGCGGCCTCCCGGCGCAGGTCGGCGAGCCGCCGCCCGAAGCGGCGCGCGGGGATCACGAAGATCGGCAGCAGCACGAGCGCGAGCAGCGTGACCTGCCACGCGAGCGAGATCATCACGCCGAGCGCGAGCGCGAGCTGGATGCTGTTGGACAGCACGGTGGCCAGCGTCGAGGTGATCGCCGACTGGGCCCCGACGACGTCGTTGTTGAGCCTGCTCACGAGCGCGCCGGTGCGGGTGCGGGTGAAGAACGCGACCGGCATCCGCTGGACGTGCTCGAAGACCGCCCGGCGCAGATCGACGATCACGCTCTCCCCGACGCGGGCGGAGAACCAACGCGAGGCGAGCCCCACGACGGCCTCGAGGATCGCGAGTGCCGCGATGCCGGCGGCGAGCCCGACCACGGCGGCGGCGGCGACCGAGGCCTCGCCGCCCGCGACGATCGCGTCCACCACCCGCCCGGCGAGGACGGGGGTGAGCACCCCGACCGTCGCCGAGACGACCGTGAGCAGCAGGTAGGCCAGGAGCCGGCCGCGGTGGGGGCGGGCGAACGCCCAGATCCGCGGGATCGTGCCCTTCTTGATCGATTTCGGCGCGTCCGCGGCGCGCACGACCCCCCGCAGCATGCCCATCGGCCGGTCCATACACGGCCCCCTTCGCTTACACCGTTTCAGCCACGTTTCCCAACACGCGGAGCGCTCCATCTACTCCCGCGTACGTATTACGGTCTGACCACCCCGCTGAAGGAGGTCACCATGCCGCTCGACCCACCCGACCGCGCCGCGCTCGCCGCCGCCGCGGAGCGCTACGGCCTCGGCCTGTCGGAGGCCGACCTGGACTCGTTCAGCCCGTTCGTCCACGGCCTGCTGGCCTCGTGGGAGGTCGTGGAGCAGCTCTACCAGGAGTCGGCTCCCGCCGCCCCCGAGCGGGCGTGGCAGCGGCCCGACGACGCCGACAACCCCTACGGCGCCTGGTACGTCACCACGGAGATCACCGAGGGCGGCGAGGGCCCGCTCGCCGGCCGCACCGTCGCGATCAAGGACAACACGGCGGTCGCGGGCGTGCCGATGATGAACGGCTCGGCGTACCTCGAGGGCTACGTCCCGCTGCGCGACGCCACGGTCGTGAGCAGGCTGCTCGCCGCAGGCGCCACCATCGCCGGCAAGGCCGTCTGCGAGGACCTCTGCTTCTCCGGTGGCTCGCACACCTCCCGCCCCGCACCCGTGCGCAACCCGTGGGACGAGACCCGCTCCGCGGGCGGCTCGTCCTCCGGGAGCGCCGCGCTGGTCGCGGGCGGCGTCGTCGACCTCGCCACCGGTGGCGACCAGGGCGGGTCGGTGCGCATCCCGGCCGCCTACAGCGGCATCGTCGGCCACAAGCCCACCTTCGGCCTCGTCCCCTACACCGGCGCGTTCCCGATCGAGCAGACCATCGACCACATCGGCCCGATGACCCGGACCGTGGCCGACGCCGCCCTCATGCTCTCGGTCCTGGCGGGCCCCGACGGCCTCGACCCCCGCCAGCCGCGCGACCTGGTGCCCGACGACTACGTCGGCGCGCTCGCCCGCGGCGCGGAGGGCATGCGCGTCGGCGTGGTGCGGGAGGGCTTCGGCCACCCCAACTCGGAGGCCGAGGTCGACGACGCCGTGCGCGCGGGGGTCGACGTGCTGCGCGGCGCGGGCCTCACCGCCGAGGAGGTCTCGATCCCGTGGCACGCGCACGGCGCGCGCATCTGGGACGTCATCGCCACCGAGGGCGCCATGAACCAGATGGTCGACGGCAACGGCTACGGCATGAACTGGGACGGCCGCTACGACCCGGAGGTCGTCGAGCACTACGGCCGCCGGTGGCGCGCCGACGGCAGCCGGTTCTCCGAGACCGTCAAGTTCGTCCTGCTCGCCGGCCGGTACGCGGTCGACCGGCAGCACGGTCGGCACTACGCGATGGCGCGCAACCTCGTGCCGCGGCTGCGCGCCGCCTACGACGAAGCGCTCGCCCGCTACGACGTCCTCGTCATGCCCACCCTGCCGCTGCGGGCCACGCAGCTGCCCGGGCCCGACGCGCCGCGCGAGGAGGTGATCCCGCGGGCGCTGGAGATGATCGCCAACACCTGCGTCACGGACGTGACCGGCCACCCGGCCTGCTCCGTGCCCGCAGGAGTGGCCGGCGGCCTCCCGGTCGGCATGATGATCATCGGGAAGCACTTCGCCGACGCGGACGTGCTCCGCGTGGCCCACACGTTCGAGCAGGCCGTCGGCGGCTTCCCGACGCCGCGCCAGGCGACCACCCACGCCTGATCCCGACGAACGGCGCGTTCGTCGCGACCTTTCCGACGAACGCGCCGTTCGTCGGAAAGGGGACGGGGCGTCAGCCCTCGCCCGCCGCGAGCGAGCGGAGCCTGCGCAGCTGGGCCGCCCGCTCCGCGGCGAGGGCCGCGGCGGGGTCGGCGCCCTCCGCGATGCCCGCGAGCAGGCCGAGCGTCTCCGCGGCGGCCTTCGGCGGCGCGGCCAGCAGCCCGGCGACGGTCTCGTCCACGGCGGCGTCGAGCTCGGCGGCGGGCACCGCGCGCTGCGCGAGCCCGATCGCCACCGCCTCGTCCGCGCCGACGCGGCGCCCGGACAGGCAGATCTCGACCGCGCGGGCGTACCCGACCGCGTGGACGAGCGGGTAGGTGCCGCCGAGGTCGGGGACGATGCCCAGGCTCGTCTCGGCCATGCAGAACTGCACGTCGTCGGCGACGATGCGCAGGTCGCAGGCCAGCGCGAGCTGGAACCCGGCCCCGATCGCGTGGCCCTGCACCGCGGCCACCGTGAGCCGCGCGGGATCGCGCAGCCACGTGAACCCGCTCTGGAAGGCGGCGATGGTGGTGTCGGCCTCGTCGTCGGGCATCGCGGCGATGCCGGTGATGCCCGGCCGTCCGTCCACCTCGGCGGAGGCGAAGTACCGCTTGTCGAGCCCCGCGGAGAAGGCCCGGCCCGCGCCGCGGACCACCACGGCGCGGACGTCGTCGGCCAACGCCTCACCGATCGCCCGGAGCGCCTCCCACGTGTGCGGGGTCTGCGCGTTCAGCGCCTCCGGCCGCGCGAGCGTGATCGTCGCTCGCGGACCGTCGACGCCGAGCTCGAGCCCGCCGCGTCGAAGGAGCTCCGGGTCGATCGCCGCCGTCGTCATGGCGGCAGGTTACCCCGGAGTAGGGAGCGGGCCTGAGCGCCCGCTCCCCCGGGCTACTTCTTCTTCGTGCGCGTGGCCCCGCCGCGGCCGCGCAGCGTGACGCCGGTCTCGGAGAGCACGCGGTGCACGAACCCGTACGACCGGCCGGTCTGCTCGGCCAGCGCGCGGATGCTGGCGCCCTTCTCGTACTTCTTCTTCAGATCGGTGGCGAGCTTGTCGCGCTGGGTCCCGGTGATCCGAGCACCCTTCTTCAGATCGGCCATGACACTCGATCTCCTTCACCCGCCTGCGCGGACCGCAGGCGGATCGTTTCCGGCTCCCCCCGGTGGGGCAATGATCGTCCACAGGACTACCCGTCGCCAGGAGATCCACTCGGTGATCGCCGAACGGTTCCGCCGAATGGATCACGCGTCCGGGTGATCATTGCCGCACTCCGCACCCTCGATTGTCACCCCGTCGCCACCTGCTCGTCACCCCCGGAGCGCAGCGACGATCAGTTGGAACGTTTCGGGTCCGCGGAGCCGGCCCGAGCCCCGGGAAAAATCACCCCGATCGGGTGGTCGGACACGCCGGGAGAAATCGCCCGATCAGGCCAACTGGACGAGCTCGAGATAATCCGCCGACCAGTGGTCCTCGGTGCCGTCCGGCAGCACGATGACCTTGTCGGGACTCAGTGCCTCGACCGCCCCCGGGTCGTGCGTGACGAGCACGACCGCCCCCGTGAAGCGGCGCAGCGCGTCGAGCACCTGCTCCCGGCTCGCGGGGTCGAGGTTGTTGGTCGGCTCGTCGAGCAGCAGCACGTTGGCCGCGCTCGAGACCAGGCAGGCGAGCGCGAGCCGGGTGCGCTCGCCGCCGGACAGCGTGCCCGCGGGCTGCTCGAGCTGCTCGCCGGAGAACATGAACGCCCCCAGCAGCGTGCGCAGCTGCTGCTCGGGGGTGTCCGGCGAGGCGTGCCGGGCGTTCTCCCAGACCGTGGCGTCCATGTCGAGGGTGTCGTGCTCCTGCGCGAAGTACCCGGTGCGCAGCCCGTGACCCGGCACGACCCGCCCCGAGTCGGGGGTCTCCATGCCGGCGAGCAGCCGCAGCAGGGTGGTCTTGCCCGCGCCGTTGAGGCCCAGCACGACCACCTTCGCGCCACGGTCGACGGCCAGGTCGACGCCCGTGAACACCTCGAGGGACCCGAACGACTTCGACAGACCCTCCGCGGTGAGCGGGGTGCGCCCGCACGGCGCCGGCTCCGGGAAGCGGATCTTCGCGACCCGCTCGGCCTTCCGCTCCGGCTCCAGGCGCGCGAGCAGCTGGTCGGCGCGGCGGGCCATGTTCTTCGCCGCCACCGCCTTCGTGGCCTTGGCGCCCATCTTGGCCGCCTGGGCGTGCAGCGCGGCGGCCTTCTTCTCGGCGTTGGCCCGCTCGCGGCGGCGGCGCTTCTCGTCGGTGGCGCGCGCCTGCAGGTAGCGCGCCCAGTCCATGTTGTAGACGTCGACCTCGGCGCGGGTGGCGTCGAGGAACCACACCTTGTTGACCACCGCGGCGAGCAGCTCGGTGTCGTGGCTGATCACGACGAGCCCGCCCTCGTGAGAGGACAGGAACGACCGCAGCCACGCGATCGAGTCGGCGTCGAGGTGGTTGGTGGGCTCGTCGAGCAGCAGCGTGGTGGCGCTCTGGCTGCCGCCGTCGGACGCGGCGAACAGGATGCGGGCGAGTTCCACCCGGCGGCGCTGGCCGCCCGAGAGCGTGGCCATCGGCTGGGAGAGCACCCGCTCCGGCAGGCCGAGGTGGGTGCAGATGCGCGCGGCCTCGCTCTCGGCCGCGTAGCCGCCCAGCGCGGCGAACCGCTCCTCGAGCCGGCCGTACTCGCGCACCGCCTTGGCGTTCTCGGCCTCGTCGGCGAGCTCGGCCATCGCGGTCTGCGCCTTCTCCATCCGGCGCAGCAGCGTGTCGAGCCCGCGCGCGGACAGCACGCGGTCACGGGCCGGGATGGACAGGTCGCCCTCGCGCGGGTCCTGCGGCAGGTAGCCGATGGGTCCGGTCGAGCTGACCGTGCCGCCGTACGGCTCCGCCTCGCCCGCGAGCACCCGCATCGAGGTGGTCTTGCCGGCGCCGTTGCGGCCGACGAGGCCGATGCGGTCGCCGGGCTGCACGCGCAGCGTGGCCCCGGACAGCAGGATCCGGGACCCGGCACGCAGTTCCAGGTCGGTGGCGGTGATCACGAAAGACTCCAGTACGAGCGAAAACGGGCGGCCGAAGCGGGCGCCGCTACTCGATCCGGACCATGATCACGCTTCCCAGAGTACCGGCCGGGTCGAGCGAATTCGGGAAGTAGGGTCGCGGGCATGACCGACGTCACCGCCGATGTGCCCCAGGATCTCGCCGGTCGCGCCGCCCTCGTGACGGGGGCGAGCCGCGGCATCGGGTTCGCCATCGCCCGCGAGCTGCTCGGCCGCGGCGCCTCGGTGACGATCACCGCGCGGAAACCGGACGAGCTGACCGCGGCGGCCGAGGAGCTCGCGAAGGGCGCCGACCCCGACCGCGTGCTGGCCGTCCCGGGCAACGCCGGATCCGCCGAGGCGCGCGCGGAGGCGGTCGACCGCACCGTCGAGCGGTTCGGCAACCTCGCGATCCTGGTCAACAACACCGGGATCAACCCCACCTACGGGCCGCTCGTCGACGCCGACCTGGACGCGGTCCGCAAGATCTTCGACACGAACGTCGTCGCCGCGCTCGGGTTCGTGCAGCTCGCGCACAAGGCCTGGATGGGCGAGCACGGCGGCGCCATCGTCAACCTCGCCTCGGTGGCGGGCCTGCGCTCCACCGGCATGATCGGCGCCTACGGGGCGTCGAAGGCCGCGCTCATCCGGCTCACCGAGGAGCTCGCCTGGCAGCTGGGCCCGTCGATCCGGGTCAACGCCGTGGCGCCCGCGGTGGTGAAGACGAAGTTCGCCACCGCCCTCTACGCCCACGACGAGGACGCGGTCGCCGCCGCCTACCCGATGAAACGCCTCGGCACCCCGGAGGACGTCGCCCGGCTGGTCGGGTTCCTCGTCTCCGACGCCGCGGCGTGGATCACCGGCGAGACCGTCCGCGTGGACGGCGGCATCCTCGCGACCGGCTCCCTCGGCTCGGCCTGACCACGGGGCCCTGGCTAGAGGGCCACCGCGTCCACCCAGAGGCGGGCGGAGCGGCCGGTCAGCACGTCGAGCAGCGCGCCCGCCTGGCCGTCGGTCAGCGAGGCCACGTAGTCGACCACGGCCCGGCCGTGGGCTAGCGCGTCGACGTCCGGGTCGGGGCCGAGCAGGCCGTCGGCGGCGAGCGCGCGGTACTCGTCGTGGGCGAGCGCGACGAGGTCGTGCAGCCGGGGCGGGAGGCGGACCTCGTCGTCGCCGGTGAGCCAGTCGGCGAGCGCCCCGACCAGCCCGGTGAGCACCGTCGCCTGGCCGCGCTGGTGGGAGGCCAGGTCGGCGCGGCGCAGCACGAACCGGTGGTGGACGAACTTCAGCACCGCCACCTCGTGCCACGGCGCGGTGTCCAGCGTGACGGGGGCGGCCCGCACCGGCGGGTCGGGCAGCACCCGCACGCCGGACACGAGCCGGGCCGTCCAGCGCGCCGAGAACTCCGCGACGGCCCGCTCCGCGGCCATCGAGCCGTCGAACGGCTGCGCGAGCAGCCCGTCGACCAGCTCGTCGCGCACCACGGCGACCGCGGCGGCGAACGCGTCGTCGTCGAACGCCCAGCCGTCCTTGGCGAGCAGCCGCCTGCGCAGCCGCTCCAGGTCGGCGCCGGGGCGCAGCGAGCCGAGCGCGGACTCCTCGGCCGCGGCCAGCGCGGAGCGATCGCGCAGCCAGCCGCCCAGCTCCGCGGCGACCCCGGGCTGGGCGAGCACCCCGACCCGGTGGAAGTCCTCGAGGTCGTGGATCGCGTAGGCCACGTCGTCGGCGGTGTCCATCACCGCCGCCTCCACGGTCTGCTGCCACGGCCCCACCGCGGAGGCGACGGCGGCCCGGCAGTCGAGGAGGTCGTCGAGCTCGGTGAGGTAGCAGGAGAACTTGGCCGAGCCGGCCTCCGGGGCGCCGGGCAGCGGGCCCGCGCCGCGCGGCGGGGTCGGCGCCGTGCTGGGGTGCGGGTCGGGGTGGCCGCGGCGGGCCCACGGGTACTTGAGCACCGCCGCCCGCACCGCCGCGGTGAGATCGAGACCGGACCCGCCGGGCCCATGCAGGTCGATGGTGGTCACCACGCGGAAGCTCTGCGCGTTGCCCTCGAACCCGTCGGGCAGGCCCAGCCGCTCGCGCCCGAGCCGGTCCAGCACCTGCTCACCGAGGTGGCCGAACGGCGGGTGGCCGAGGTCGTGGGCGAGGGCGGCGGCCTCGACGACGTCCGGGTCGCAGCCGCCGAGCCGCTCCACGAGGTCGGCGCACTCGCGGACCAGCCGCTCGGCGATCGCCCGCGCCACCTGCGCGACCTGCAGGCTGTGGGTGAGCCGGTTGTGCAGCAGCAGCCCGCCGCCGGTCGGGCTCACCACCTGGGTCACCCCGGCGAGCCGCGCGAAGTACGGCGACGCGGCGATCCGGTCCCGGTCCACGCGGAACGGGCTGGCCGCGAGCCCGGCGCCGGACTCCCCCACCCCCGAGCGGCGCGCCGCGCGCGCGGACGGTCGGACGGCCGGGTCGAGCACGGAGTGGTGATCCGCCACAGCGGAAGGCTAGGCCGTGCCCAGGAGGTCCCGGGCGATGGGCTTCGTGATCCGGGCGGCCGCGTGCGCCGGCGCAGGGCCGAGCCGTCGAACGGGGCGTACCCGGTCGCCCGACCACGCAGCCGGCGGTCGTCCGGGCGCGAAGAACGCGATCCGCGGCTCCCGGAACGCGGCCGGGGTTCGTCCCGGGCGGCGGGCGGGCAGGATGCCGGTGTGGACACCCACGCCGACGTGCTCGTCGTCGGGGGCGGGCCGGCCGGACGGGCCCTCGCCGCCGCCACGGCGGAACGCGGGCTGCGCACGGTGCTGCTCGACCCCGCGCCGAACGCGCCGTGGCGGGCCACCTACGGCTGCTGGGACCGGGAGCTGCCCACCGGGTTGCCGGCCTCGGTCGTCGCCGCGCGGGCGCCCGCCCGCGCGGTCGCGCTCACCGCGCACGACCTCGGCTGGGACTACCTGGTGCTGGACGTCCCCGCGCTGCGCGCCCACCTCGACGCCCGGCTCGACCGCCACGGGGTGGAGGTCCGCCGGGGCCGCGCCGCCGGGTGGGAGGGCGGCGCCGTGCGCCTGTCCGACGGCGGGCGGCTGCGGGCCGCGCTCGTCGTCGACGCGGGCGGGCACCGCCAGCCGCTGCGCCGCGGCGGGCGGCGCCGGGACGCGGCCGAGCAGACCGCCGCCGGCGTGGTCGTCGCCGAGGACGCGGCCGCCCCGCTGGTCCCGCCGGGAACGGCGCTGCTCATGGACTGGCGCCCCGACCACGGCGAGGACGGCTGGCCCACCTTCCTCTACGGGGTCCCGCTCGGCGGCGGCGCGGTGCTCGTGGAGGAGACCTCCCTCGCCCGCAGGCCCGGCCTGCCGCTGCCCGTGCTGCGTCGCAGGCTCGCCGCGCGGCTCACCCGGCACGGCGTCACCGTCCCGCACGATGCCCCCACCGAGGCGGTGCGCTTCCCGCTCGACTCGCCCCGCCACCGCACGCCCGGGGTGCTCGGCTTCGGGGCCGCGGCCCCGCTCGTGCACCCGGCGACCGGGTACTCGGTGGCCACGTCGCTGCGGCTGGCTCCCCGGGTCGCCGACGCGGTCGCCGATGCGGTCGCGGGCGGGCAGGACGCCCTCGCCGCGGCGCGGCCGGTGGTGTGGCCGCGCGGCGCCGGGGTCGTGCACCGGTTCCGGCGGATCGGGCTCGAGGCACTGTTGCGCATGCCGCCTGCCGAGGTGGTGGCGTTCTTCGAGACGTTCTTCGGGCTGCCGCAGCGCCGCCGCTGGTGCTACCTCGCCGCGCGGGCCGACCTCGCGGGCACCGCCGCCACGATGCGCGCGCTCTACGCCCGCGCGGACGGCCGGATGCGCGCCCGGCTGATCGCGCCGGCGCTGCTTCCCGCCACGTGGGTGTGACGCCTGCGCGGCCGCGCGCCTACCAGCGGTAACCTCTCGGCCACGTTCCCCGATGCCGGAGGGTCCCCGATGCCCGCCTACCGCACGATCGTCGTCGGCACCGACGGCTCCGACACGTCGTTCCACGCCGTCGACCGCGCCGCCGCCGTCGCCGCCGACTGCGACGCCGAGCTCGTCATCGTCTGCGCCTACACGCCCGCCTCGCCCGGCGACACCGCGGAGGCCGAGGACGCGCTCAAGGACGAGGCCTACCTCGTGGTCGGCTGGACGCCCGCCGAGGAGACGCTGCGCACCGCCGAGGAGCGGGCCGCGGCCGCGGGCGCCCGCTCGATCCGGACCCTCGCCGACGACGGTCCGCCGGTCGACGTCCTGCGCAAGGCGGTGCGCGACACCGGCGCCGACCTGCTCGTCGTCGGCAACCGCGGGCTCAACACGCTCAGCGGGCGGCTGCTCGGCTCGGTGCCGTCGGGCGTGGCCCGCCGCGCGGGCATCGACGTGCTGATCGTGCACACCACGTGACGTGACCCCGGAGGACGCCCTCGAGGAGCTCGTGCTCGGCGCCCCGCGCCGTTACACCCGCCGCGACGTGGTCGAGGCCGCGGGGATCGACCTGGAGACCGGGCGGCGGCTGTGGCGCGCGCTCGGGTTCGCCGAGGCGGGCGAGGACGAGGTCCTGTTCACCGAGCGCGACCTCGAGGCCGTGCGGGTCATGACCCGCCTCACCGAGGCGGGCGTGCTCGACGCGGGCGTGCGCGAGGCCGTGGCCCGGGCGATGGCCCAGTCGCTGTCGCGGCTCGCCGAGTGGCAGGTCGGGATGCTCGTGCGCGTGCTCGAGGGACAGGGCGGGGAGGTCACGCCGGAGGGCTCGCTCGAGATCGCCGCGGCCGTCCTGCCCGCGCTCGAGCAGCTGCAGACCTACGTCTGGCGCAGGCACCTGGCCGCGGCCGCGCACCGGATGGTCGTGACCGCGGGCGGCGACCCGGACGGCGACACCTGGCCGCTCGTCGTCGGGTTCGCCGACATGGTCGGGTTCACCCGCACCACGCGGCGCCGGTCCACCGCCGAGCTGTCGGAGATGATCGAACGGTTCAGCGCCACCACCACCGAGGTGATCGCCGACGGGCACGGGCGCATCGTCAAGACGGTCGGCGACGAGGTCCTGTTCGTCGCCGACGACCCGGCCGACGGGGCGGGCATCGCGCTCGCGCTGCAGGACCGGGTGCGCGCCGAGCCCGCGCTGCCCGAACTGCGCATCGGGCTCGCCGCGGGCCCGGTGCTGGTCCGCTTCGGCGACGTCTACGGCGAGGTGGTCAACATCGCCGCGCGGCTGACCGGGCACGCCCGCCCCGGCACCGTGCTCGCCGACCGCGGGCTGGCCCGGGCCCTCGCCGACGACCCGCGCTTCGCGCTGCGGCCGCTGCGCTCGATCGCCGTGCGCGGCTACCGGCACCTGCACCCCTGGCGGCTGGAGCGCGGCCGCTAGGTGTAGTGACTCAGGACGTTGTTGTCAGTGCTCGACGGCGTGTCGGCTTGAACGAGGGGAGGGCCTCCGGGCGAGGTGGGTGTGTCTGAGGCACCTACTTCGAACCCAGGAGGCCCTCCATGG